>Ga0255217_1000009_pt1 | contig 177894 bp, 163 predicted proteins | sample Miss_Atlam_RepB__FD_183046 | JGI IMG/M metagenome (GOLD analysis project Ga0255217, IMG submission 183046) | Freshwater microbial communities from Mississippi River, Louisiana, United States - Miss_Atlam_RepB_8d | ecosystem: Environmental > Aquatic > Freshwater > River | place: USA: Louisiana...
AGGAGAAAACAATGAATAAAGCGCAATTAATCGAAAAAATCGCTGCTGAAACAAAATTATCAAAAGCTCAATGTGAAAACATCGTTGACTGTTTCATCAACAACGTTAAAAAAACTGTTAAAAAAGGCGACGATGTTAAATTAGTTGGTTTTGGTACATTTACTAAAGCTAAACGTAAAGCTCGCACTGGTCGCAATCCACAAACTGGTAAAGCAATCAAAATTCCTGCTGCATGGACTCCAAAATTCCGCGCTGGTAGCGAATTCAAAGCTTTAGTTAAATAATTAAAGTTTAAATTCATTAGTTCAATTTGTGGTTATTTAATAAATAATCACAAATAAAATAAAGATAGAGAAAAAGCTTGGTTCATCCAAGCTTTTTTTTTACCATAAATTAACGACTCAGTATCTAAAAAGAGGTTTTCAATGAAAAAAATTGGTGTCTACACAAGTGGCGGCGATGCTCCTGGGATGAATGCAGCAATCAGAGCTGTTGTTCGTACAGCTCATGCTAAAAACATTGAAGTCATTGGAATCCTCAATGGATATGTTGGAATGCTTGAGAATAAATTTGTTCCGCTTAACCCTCGCGATATGGCTAACATTGTTCAGCGTGGTGGCACGATTCTCAAAACAGGCCGCTCAGCTGAATTTTTAAAACCAGAGTACCGCGCCAAAGCAGCTGAGTATCTTAAAGCCCACGGTATCGAAGGTTTAGTCTGCATTGGTGGCGATGGATCTTTCAGAGGAGCACAGGCTTTGTGGAGCGAACACAAATTTCCAATCGTAGGCATTTGTGGAACAATCGACAACGACGTATTTGGAACCGATGATACAATTGGTTTTGATACTGCTGTTAATACAGCCTTATCAGCAATCGACAAAATCAGAGATACAGCTGATAGCCATGATCGCATATTTATTGTTGAAGTTATGGGGCGAAACTCTGGTTTTATCGCATCAGCAGTTGGTATTAGCGGCGGCGCTGAAGAAATTTTAACAGCCGAATCTGTCGTAACTGTAGATAAAATTGTTGAAAAACTTAAAGACTCGCGCGCTAAAGGCAAAACGAGCTCTATCATTGTAACTTCAGAAGGTCAAAAAGCAGGTCGCTCATATGATTTAGCTGATTCAATTCGTAAAAAATCTGGATTTGATGCGAAAGTCTGCATTCTTGGACACCAACAAAGAGGTGGATCACCAACAGCACATGATCGCATTCAAGCTTCACGCTTAGGTGCAGAGGCCGTGCTAGCACTCTTAAATGGTAAATCTAACATCATGATCGGAACTGATGGTGGCAAACTCATTGAACTGTCTTTAGACATTGTCACTCAAAATTCAAAACCTGGAGACACAACATTAATTCAACTTGCCAGATTGCTTTCTGTTTAGTGAAATACAATTGTAAGTCATTAGTAAACAAGGAAGGTTTAATATGAAAAAAATATTTGCTCTTTTAGCAATTGCGACGATTGCTTTTTCAGGTTGCACGAAGAAAACAAACGACAATGAAATTCTTATCGGAAGCTACAGTTCTAATACTGGAGCAACTGCTACTTTTGGCGTATTTCAAATGCGTGGTATTGAAATGGCTGTTGAAGAAATCAATGCAGCTGGCGGTATCAACGGTAAAAAAATTAAACACATCAACTACGATAATAAATCAGATAATGATGAGACATTAGCAGTTGTAAACCGTCTAATCAGCCAAGATAAAGTTGTCGCTATTATTGGCGAAGCAACATCTGGCAGATCTAAAATCGGAGCTCAAATCGCTCAGCAAAACAAAATACCAATGCTAACTTCATCTGCAACAAATCCAGATGTCACTAAAGTTGGAAATTATATCTTTCGCGCATGTTTTATCGATCCGTTTCAAGGTCAAGTTATGGCTAAGTTCATGATTGAGAATTTGAAATTTAAAAAAGCAGCTGTTTTAAGAGATGTTAAAAACGATTACTCTGTTGGGCTTTCAGACGTTTTTAAAGCAGAACTTAAAAAAATGGGTGGCGAAATCGTAGATGATATCGCTTACCAAGAGGGTGATATTGATTTTAAATCGCAATTAACTTCAATCAAAACAAAAAACCCTGATGTTATTTTTGTTCCTGGCTACTACAACGAAGTTGCTTTGTTAGCAAAACAACTTAAAGAAATGGGCATGAAACAAATTTTATTGGGTGGTGATGGCTGGTCTTCTCCAAAATTGTATGAAATTGCTAAAGACGCCATGAATGGTCATTATTTTTCGAATCACTATACAACAGAGTCAACTGATCCAAAAACTGTTCAATTCGTTAAAAACTTTAAAGCGAAGTATAACGAAGACGCTGACGTTATGGCAGCGCTAGCTTACGATGCAACATACATGATGGTTGAAGCTATTAAAAACGCAAAAGAAACAACTCCAGATGCTATCCGCGAAGGTCTTGCTAAAATTAAAGATTTCAAAGGTGTTACTGGTAACATCACAATGAATGACAATCGCGATGCAATTAAATCAGCAGTTGTTGTCAAAATAGATGGACCTAACTATAAATTCGTAACTAGCGTTAGTCCGCAATAAATCTGGAATTAACCATGCAGGAATTTCTACAGCATACAATTAATGGCTTAAGCTTTGGTAGCATTTACGCTTTAGTGGCTTTAGGTTATACAATGGTGTACGGAATTCTTGCGATGATTAATTTTGCCCACTCTGATATATACATGATGGGTGCCTTTGGGGCTTTTTATGTCATACGTTTTTTCAACCTTGGCGATCCAAACCCAGTACATTTCACAATCGGATTGCTGGCTTCTATGATCTTTGCTGGCCTGGTTGGTTTTTGTGTCGAGAAATTTGCTTATAAACCTTTACGTAAGTCAGATAAAATGAATGTTTTGATCACAGCGATCGGAGTCAGCATTTTATTTGAATTTGGTGGGCAAATTGTTTTTGGCGCTGATCCTAAATCATTTCCACAGTTACTTTCGAATGAGGTTGTCTTTCAATTCTACGACATCTCATTTCAAAGTGTTGATATCATGATCTACGTTATTACATTTATTGCATTGATTGGTTTGAGTTACCTCATCAATAAAACGCAAACTGGTCGTGCTATGCGCGCTGTCAGTAGTCGGCCCGATATCGCGCCTCTTATGGGGATTAATACCAATAAAATTATTTCAACAACTTTTGTTGTTGGCTCTGTTCTGGCTGGTTTAGCTTCTGTTCTTGTTGCCATAAAATATCCAAAAATTGACCCTATGATGGGAGTAAAAATTGGCACGAGTTCATTTGTAGCAGCCGTGTTTGGTGGAATTGGCAGCTTACCTGGCGCTGTTATTGGTGGCTACATTTTAGGGCTAGGTGAATACTATCTAACGGGTTACGGTGCTTCAACATACAAAGAAGCTCTTTCGTTTTCTTTACTGATTTTAGTTTTATTGATCAAACCAACGGGCCTCATGGGAACTAAGGCCAAAGAGAAAATATAGGCGGATTATCAGCAGTGATGAAAAATAAAAAAATTATTTTCCTGATTTCATTTGTCGCTATTGGCGTGATTTGCCATCTTTTCTTAAATTCATATATTCAAGCACTCGTTATTACTTTTATGATCAATGCGATTATGGCTTTAAGCTTGAACTTTATTACTGGCGTAGCAAATCAGTTTTCACTCGGCCAAGCAGGTTTCATGGCTTTGGGTGCTTACACATCAGCAGTATTAACAAAAGAATTTTTAGGCGATGTTTGGTACGTAATCCCCGTTACAGCTTTAGCCGGAGCTTGCGTATCAGCAGCGGCTGGATTCTTAGTGTCTTTACCCTCTTTCAAGTTAAAGGGTGATTATTTAGCTATTGTTACTATGGGTTTTGCCGAAATAGTGCGAGTTATACTTTTAAATTGGAACCATGTTGGTGGGCCTCGTGGTTACAATGCTATTGCAAAGTGGCCAGAATTTATTTTAAGTTATGCAGCCACTGGTTCATATCTGATTATAACTTTTATCGTTCTTTATCATTTAAAAATTTCGTGGTTTGGCCGTAATTTATGGGCGATCAACGAAGATGAAATAGCCGCCGAGGTCATGGGCACCGCTGTCGCTAAAAATAAACGCGCAGCTTTTTTAGTATCTAGTTTTTTTGCTGGTCTTGGTGGAGCTCTCTATGGTCACCATTTGGGTTATATCAGCCCGGGCTCTTTTAGTTTTCTCATGTCGGTACAAATTCTGATCTATGCCGTATTTGGTGGTTTGGGTTCGATGTCAGGCTCTGTATTATCTGCTTTTATTTTAACAGCTCTGCCAGAAGTTTTACGAAGCTTGCCGACTGGTGGTCTCGATTTACGAATGATTATATTTCCTGTGCTTTTAATTATCATGATGATCTTAAGACCTGAAGGATTGCTCGGCCGTAGAGAACTTTTCGCAAGCAAAGAAGGTTCTCATGAATAAAATGCTTGTAGTAGAAAATCTGAATTTAAGCTTTGGTGGTATTAAAGCAGTTGATCAAGTTCATTTCTATATTAATGAAAATGAACTCTTAGGTTTGATTGGACCTAATGGTGCCGGCAAAACAACTGTGTTCAATATGGTTTCTGGGTTTTACAATCCTGACTCTGGCTCGATTAAACTCAATGGATCTGAAATTCAAAGTTTATCACCAGACCAAATCAACAAATCTGGGATTGCTCGTACTTTTCAAAATATCAGACTCTTTGGCAAACTCAGCGTTCTTGAAAATGTACTCATCGCTATACAACAAACAGAAAAACTCGGATGGTTTGAAAGTTTATTTCGCACTCAGAAATATATTAATAAAGAAAAAGCACTTAAAAACCACTGCTTAGATTTGCTTAGAATTTTTAGCTTAGATCACTTAGCAAATGAACAAGCTTGCAATTTATCATATGGTTTGCAAAGAAAGTTAGAAATTGTTCGCGCATTAGCTACAAAACCTAAGCTACTCATATTAGATGAGCCTGCAGCTGGCATGAATCATCAAGAAACAGAAGATCTTAAGAAATTAATTTATTTTATTAAAGAAAAATTTAAACTTACGGTTTTGTTAATTGAACATGACATGAAACTTGTTATGTCTATCTGTGATAGACTTGTTGTTTTAAATCGCGGTTGTAAAATTGCAGAGGGAACTCCACAAGAAATTAAAACAAACGAAACCGTAATCGAAGCTTACCTTGGAAAACGATCACACCACTAAGGATTTAAAATGACACCCAAAGAATTTATTAAAATTGAAAATTTATGCGTTTCTTATGGGAATATTAAAGCTGTTAAAAATATCAATTTTGAGTTTCACAAGGGGCAAATCACAACACTTATCGGATCAAATGGTGCTGGCAAGACATCAACTTTAAAATGCATAGCTGGATTATTACCAACAACTGGAACTATACACTTACATAAAAACAACTCTGTCATCAATCTGCATTCACTGAGCGCCACACAAAGATTACAAAATAAAATAGCTCTATGCCCTGAAGGTCGCGGTGTATTTCCTAATTTAACTGTCTTAGATAATTTAATGGTGGGTGCTTACTTAAACTCTAATAAATCAAAAATCTCTCAACTCATTCAGCAACAATATGAGTTTTTTCCTAAATTATTCGAACGCAAAAATCAAACCGCTGGAACACTGTCAGGTGGCGAGCAACAAATGCTAGCTATCGCTCGCGCTCTTATGAGTGAACCTGAATTTTTACTTTTAGATGAACCATCACTTGGCTTAGCTCCGGTTATTATAGAGCAAATATTTGATAAGTTTGTTTTATTAAAAAAATCTGGATTAGGCTTACTCATTGTTGAACAAAATGCACATTTAGCTTTAGAGGTTTCTGATCAAGCTTATGTTCTAGAGACTGGCACTATGACTTTAAATGGAAGTGGGTCTTCATTACTGAAAGACCCACGTGTTCAAGAAGCTTATTTATGTTAAGATTAATTTCGAGATTAGAAACTTAATCTGTAATGTCCACCAGATACGACACGCTCGTCTAAGAACTGACCATTCACTATAACTGTTTTAAGCATTTGCAAAGTCACATCAACTGATTTTGCTGATGTTTTATTTTTTAGTTGATCTAACTTTAAAACAACAGTCTGTGATTCAGCTTTAGAGTTAAGAGCTAGTCTTGCAAATTCTTTTGTACCTTCGTTATTTGTAATTTGTAACGCCGGTTGCGAATAAATATTTTCTAAAACAGCACCACTTTTTTGCGCTATACGTTCAGTTTGGCAAAGCTCTTGTGCGGACAAAGCAACACCCGATTTACTTTGTGTACAGATTAATGAATCAACTCTTAATTCAATTGTGTTTTCGTCTAATTTAGTTGCTGTTAATCTATAAACACGATTACCGTCATCTTCTGGACGTTGGCAGCGCGCCACAGAACCATCTTGTAAAACAACGTTTTTTAAATCATTCGCGTATGCACCGATAGTTAATGTAAATGCAATTAGACCTGCAAGAGTTTTCATAGGATTTCCTTTTTAAGTGAATTTCGCAATTTGTATTAAAAAAACGGCAAAAACTCAAGCGCTAAACCTTTGAAAACTGTTTTTTATTTATAGTTGATAATGAGGTTTTCGAATTTTATGAAAAATATGCTCACTGAGTCTTTAAAAGTACTCTGTTAAGCTGCTTTTTTGAATTCTAGGCAAATAGTCGTGCCATGATCATCAGGATGCTGCTCCTCTGATTTAGACTGAATATCTATAGAGCCACCATATTTCTCCATAAATAATTTAACGAGAGGCATGCCGAACCCTGTGCCAGTTTCATTTTTAGTACCTGCACGAGTCGTTTTTTCAGTTTTAGAAAATATTTTCTTAACCAAATCATCTGGCATACCAACACCATGATCACGAATCTCTATTTGTAAACGATCGTTCTGGTCTCTGTAGGCGATATCGATAGCTCCACCCTCGTGCGAAAATTTAACAGCATTAGATAAAACATTCCCAAACACAGAGTTAAGCGCAGAGACTCTTTCAAGAAGTACAACTTTACTTTGTGCTGAATTTTGACCAAGAGCTTGCATATCGAAATTGATTTTTAATTTTTTTTCATCAATTTTTTCTTGAAAATTTGAAACTGTTTCAGTTATCAAATCACCAACATCAGTCGGCAGCAAATTTAAATCAATTTTTTTATCTTCTATGGCTTGCATATTTCTAACATTCAAAACAAGATCAGCCATTTTATTAATCGTGTTATGCAAACGTTCTAAATTTTTCTGAGTCGATACTTCGTTTTTAGATGCAGAATCAATATTTTTCTTAAGTAAAGAAAGTGAGGTTTTAAATATACTGATGTAATTGTTTAAGTCATGAGATAATAAACGTGATAATGATACTTGCTCTTCGTATTTGTCCTGTAATTTGCGAGATAAATCCAGGTTTTGAAATATCCGACTTAGTCTAGACAATAACTCAGGCTCACATACAGGTTTATTTAAGTAATCATCTGCTCCTGCTGCAAAAGCTGAAGTAATGGTTTCAGCGGCAGAAGATGATGTAAAGAAAACAATCGGTATACTTTTGCAAAAATCATCAGATTTAATTAATTTACATAATTCAGGACCGTTAATAAACGGCATTTCATAATCAAGCAATATTAAATCTGGTTTGTTTTTTTTGATTTCATCTAATGCTAAACGTGGATCTTGTATAAAATTGATTTGCATTGAAAATTTTTCGAGTGTTTTTTTAATGATTAAATAATTAAGCTTTAAATCGTCAACAACAAGAATACTTTTATTTGTGTAGAACGATGTGTTCATTAAAATTCCATTCTGATCTATATAAGATACATCTTTATCGGACAATCGAGCATTAATTCTAAGTTGAATTTAAAATAATTTTTATTTAAGAATCTCAAAATGAGATAAACCAATCATGCCTCTGCTTTATGCAGCACAATATAAGTCAAACTATGACCTAAGTCATAAAATCTTGATCTCAAAAATGTATAATGTCTTATATAGGGAGAATCTTTTATGAAAAAAAACGTGCACAGTTTAGAAAGAATGGCTCGTGCTATCATTGGTTTGGCTTTGGTCTCATTAACTTTTATGAGTGAACCACCTAATTACTGGTTCATGCTTGGAATTATACCGCTATTTACAGGCATTGTAGGATGGTGTCCACCTTATGCGATGTTAGGAATTAACACGTGCGAAATGAAAAAAATAAAAAGCAAATAACGAGCGCGACTAACTGCTCGTTATTTACTTATTGGAGATTTAAGTTCTAATTAATTAACTATCTTTTCAATTGAATCACTTCGTTTAGTAATTCATCTGACGTTGTGATTGTTTTTGAGTTGGCTTGGAATGCTCTTTGATTTGTAATCATATTAACGAACTCAGAAGCTAAGTCCACCGTTGATCTTTCAAGTGACTTTGACATTACAGCACCACGTCCAGATGATCTCGGAGCACCAACAGAAGCTGTACCAGAGTGTCTTGATTCTTTAAACAAGTTTCCACCAACCTTAAATAAAGCTTCTGGATTTTCAAACTTAGCTAAAGCAATTTGACCCAAATCTAAAGTTTGACCATTCGAATATGACGCTGTTAAAACGCCCTCATCGTTAAATGATAAACTGTTCACAGTACCTGCTGCAGAACCATCTTGTGACCAAGAAATTAAATCAGAATCTTTACCAAATTGTTTAGTTCCTTCTAGGCCTTTGCCACCAGAAGCTAGATCATCACCAAAGTTAAACTTGATTTGCTGATCTTGTTTTGCACCACCAGCAAAATTGAAACTTGCGCTCGTTACTTCTTGTGATTGCAATTTGCCGTCTTCAGTAAATTGCATTTTTCCTTCGACGACTTGTGCTAAGTCTTGTCCTTCTGGTGCACCACCTTGAACTTCTTTGCCGTCAACTAAACCACGGTACGTCCAAGTGCGGTCTTGACCTTTTGTGAAAAATAAATTTAGTAAATGTTTATTACCTTGAGAATCATAAATTTCTGTAGCCGTTGAGTAATGTGAAGATTTATACGGATCTTTTGGATCAAAAACTTTTGAATCAGCAACACTACGAGAATCTAAATTTAAATTTAATTTAACTTCTTTAGTTGCAGAGGCATTAACTAAAGCTCGTGGGAATTTGATATCGCCCATACGGCTTTCAATTTGGCCTTTTTCATTGGCTTGAAATCCTTGTACTTTATTGCCACCGTTATTTACTAAAAAACCATTTTTATCAAAGTGAAATGATCCATCACGAGTGTAAGCAGTTCCTTCAGAACCCTTAACTTGAAAAAATCCGTCACCGCTAATTGCTAAATCTGTTGTTCTTTCTGTGTTATCAATCCCACCTTGAGTCATGATTGGGTTAATCGCATTAACTTTAACACCACGACCTAATTGGTTACCACCATCAATACCTTTTAAGCTTCTTGACATAACATCTGAGAACTCTGCTCGAGATGATTTAAAACCGATTGTATTTGCATTTGCGATATTGTCAGCGACTACACCTAAAGCTTCGCCTTGCGCTTGAAGACCAGTGATACCAGTCCACATTGATGATAGAACTCCCATGATAACCTCCATGTTTTTAATCTAAACATTCGTGTTTAGATTTGTTTTTTTTTGAAACATCTATATTCGATAGACATTTCGTTTTCAGACCTGCTAGTCGAGCAAATCCGTTTTATGAAGGGCCCCCTCTACGAGGACCAGCCCTAAAAAATTTAAATCACTATAGTGCTGTCAATATTGGTAAAAACATTTTCTTTCAAATTGTTTTTATCCATTACTGTTACAACAGTATTATTTTTAACGCTCACGATGGCTGCTGAATCATCCATCAAAACTAAAGTATCTTTCGAGCCTTTAGCTGCGGCTTTTTTAATAGCCTCATCAAGCTTTGCTAATCTCTCTGGATTGTACGTAATCCCTCGTGACTGCATACGCTCGATCGCGTGATTTGAAAACTTAAGTAAAGGCTTACTCTCACTTGAGATGCCAGCTTTTGTTAATGCTAACCCCTCTTGTGGCTTCGCTTCCGCATTTGGAACCTCAGCTAAAATCTTTTCAAAAGTTTCCTTGAAAGATTCGGCTTTCTCAGTTTGACCAGTCTGATTTAAATTCTTATCAGACTTAATCTCTTGAGGAGCCTTTGGAATCAGATTTTCTATTCGCGAAAGTCCATTCGCTAATTTCATCTTATCCATTTGCTATTCCCCTTTTCTGACTTTATCCATCAACTCACTTGACATACCAACTTGGTGGAATAAATCATCAGCCGATTGAGCTTCCGCTTTTAACTGCTGCTGGGTTTTCGCTTCTTCCTTAAAGTTAGTTTGTCTCATTGGGTCATTTTTTTTCAAGTCGAGTTGTGTAATATCTTTTGAATTCTGGTCGTTATTCTTAAGACTTGGGTCAGAAAACTGACGTATGTCCTTAAGACGAACATTCTGTTTTCCGATCTGAATCACAGGACCATCAACCGAAAAGCCTATTCCAGTAATGACACCAGTAAAGTCTGTTTTTGGATTTATTTTTTGCCCGTTTGCATTTTTTCCTTCGAATACGAATTTGTAATCTCCAGATTTTTCATTTACTCCACGATCGTTTTGTCCATTCCATGAAATTTTATTTTCACCTTGTTTTAAATCAGAAAATTTAAAAGTGCGAACTGTTTCATTTCTATTATTCACAACTTTTATTTCTGCTGATTCCACATCTTGTGGCAGAGTGAATTTAAACTCATGTTCTTTATCAATCTCTGAGCGAGTAATTTTCGCACTGTCGCCAGCAACTTGCTTACCAATTAAATTCAACGCTTGAAATTGCTCGGCAGGTTTACCCGCGCCTTTAATTTCATTTAGCGTAGTATTCATATTTGTCATTTGCTCTAGTGTCGAGAATTGTGCTAATTGCGCAGCCATTTCATGATTTTTCAATGGATTCGATGGATCTTGGTTTTTCAACTGAGCTAACATCAATTTGAAAAACGCATCCTTATCCATTTTGTTATTACCAGCACCTTGTGCTTTTTTAGATGGATCTACGTAATTAGGATCACTCATTTTATTAAGCATACCGCCAATATCATCAGCACCTAGTTTATCTTTTTCTTGAGCTGTTAGTTGACGAGAAGGACCTTGTGATCTTGCATCAACATCGCTTTGACTTGGTTCTCTCCAAGTTTTGGTATTGAATTTTGTATCTATCATAAATCCTTCTCCTTGTAAGCCAAGCTACTTTATTTAAGCTACTTTATTTAAGCTAGAACCTTTGTAAGCATTCAAAGCATATCTTTGGTTTTTTTGGATCTGCGGAATAGCTTTCATAACTTGTGCTTCCCGATTAGATTCAGAAAAACCACGGCTTTGCTGCTGCTGCTGATTGTTTCTTTCATTTCCAAAACCTGATCCCATCTGTTGGCGCTCTTGATGCGATCCTGAGTTAGACTGAAATTGCTGATTCAGCATTTGGTTCTGCTGTTGTTCTGATTGTGACCCATTCATATTCGACTGAAGTTGAGTATTATGAGTTGCATTCACAACATCCACGTTATTAATCTTAACATGATCTACACTCATTTGGTGTAGTGCTAGACTAGACTTTAGATCAGAAAGACTATCTTCAATGAGTTTTTTCACATTTTTATCATGTGAATTCATCTCGATATTAACTTTTCCTTGATCAAGCATAACCTTAAGTTGCACTTCACCCATACCTTCAGGAGTCATTTTAACTGTCATTTCACCGCCGCCTTTAGTTACTAAAAACTTGGCTTGGTTAATGATAGCTTGAACATTCTCATCGCCAGTATTCGGCGTATGACCCGTTGCTGATGCTTGCATATTAGCACCAAAATGCATAGTTTGATTTAAATGCTTTGAACCGCTCTGTTGCTGAATATGCAAAGCCGAAATTTGAGATGAAAGATCTTGTGAAAAGCCTTTTGAATCAACTTGTTGACTCATTAAACTTTGATCACCACTTTCATTTTTTTTCTGATCAGAATCACCCGAAAATTGATTAGAATCATTTTTCGCATTTTCTGATTTATTTAAATCAGGTAATTGCACTTGTGCACTTAACGCAAAATCTTGTTTTTGAGCATTATAGTCTTTTTGTAAGACATTTTTGATTTTGTCTTGCATTGAACTCTTCTGACTTTCGGATGCATCAGTTAAGCTCGAACTCTGCTCATTTTTAGAATATGAGTTTTGCAGTTCAGATAGCTTTTCTTGTTGTGACACAGAAACTGAATTCATCTTTAAGGTTTCTTCACTGCCATCAACATGAGATTGAACACCCAAATTTTCATTTAGATTGTCCAAAGTAGATTGATCAGTCGAATCCGTAGAGATTTGCTCTGAACTAATATCACCCATAATTTCAGATTCAGTTGAATTTAAATGCTTAAATTCACTCGCAGCATTCTGCTCATTTGATAGTAAATCAGACGAGTTCTGCTTTATAACAGAATTACCGTCTAAATCACGACCATTCAACAATAACGATTGTTGAGCAACTGTCTTATTTTGATTACTTTGTGATTCAGATTTTTCAACTAGAAGCAGATCACTCTCTGTGTCTGCGGTTTTAACTTCATCCTCTTTCGAGACCACTCCGCTTAAAACCATTGATTGATCTATAATCACATTCTTTTGATCATCAGGTCCACTCTCAGATTTATTATCTGATTTAATTGCCTTCTTTTTATTTCCCCCAGACAATTTTTTGGGTACCTGTTCATGATCATCGTGTCTATCCTGAGCTTGTTTCAATTTATCTTTGAAATCATCGCGCATTTTAGACTCGTTGTCTTTCTGAGTACGGTCCATTTTGACCTCAGATTGACTGCCCTGTGGGGGGCCGACACGAATCAGATTTTCAAGCACTCTACTCCTTTTCTGCCTTACGGCTTTTGTGTTTCAGTTGTATCTTCTTTTTTAGAATCTTTGTTATTCGTTGCACTTTCCGGTTTTGTTAATGCTGCAGGTAATCTATACCCTGCATATCGCTCAGCAAATAGCTGAGCTTTTTCTGCTTTCATCAAATTAAGTACATCTGCTGCAGTTTTCTTTTTCATTTTAGACAAAATCTCAATAACTAAATCTTCATCCATTGTTTCAAAGATTTTTGCGGCTTGTCCCGGTCTCATGTTCGTGTAGATTTGAACAAGATTGTCAACTTTACCAGCATCAGCTTTAACTCTGTCTTGCAAAAGATTTGATATTTTTAAACGATAGTCTTCGAGTTCTTTTAGTTTTTGTTCAACATAAACTTTTTGCGTTTCAATTTCTTTAGCTTTTTTATTCAATTCTTCTTCACGTGAGTCTAATTCTTTTTTTCTTTCTGTTAACTTATAAAGTTGATCCAATGCCTCTGTCTCTTGATTTTTCTCGGCACTGACCGTTTTATGATCTTCAGCAGCGGCTGCATCTTTTTTTTCATCTGTTTTATGTTCAGCAGCTGGTGTATGACTCTCGCCCGCTGTTTCTGCTTGTGCTAAACCAATACCAATTTCGATTTTTTGCAAATAGCTTTCTAATTTATCATAACTCTCAATTGCAAAAAAAAGTCCAACTGCACAAACCATAAAGACCATGAATTGAACTAGTGGAAATTTTCTTTTTGGTTTTTTATTTTTTTGGGCTACATTTTTTCTAAGCTGTTCGATCGACAAAGTTTTAGGAGAATTGCTCGAGTGACTTGGATCACTCTGAGAAACATTTCTCTTAATTTTTTTAAAATGTTGGTTATAAGCACCACTATTCATCATTCTTTGTCATCCTAACAAATCTGATTGTTGAAATTTCATCAAGCTCTTTAGTTTCAGTTTTTTGTACTTCTTGTATAAAATCCTGCTTTTTGTTTTCTTTGAGCCTTTCCATTATTTTAACCTCAGATAAGGCTTGTTTCAAAACTTCTCTGCGTGACTCGACTACTTTTTCTATCTTAATTAGACGTTCGTTTTGCTGTTTGATTCTGATATCTTGTAAAACTAAATACTCATTAATTTGATTCACTCTGAGTTTCCAGTCTGATGTCTGGTTAACCACTAGACCTCTCGACTGAACAGCTTTTTCTCTGTCAGCTATTAAATCCGTTAATATGTTTTGCTCTTCGTTTAAAAAATTCACAGCTTCAAGATAATCTTTTTGCGCTAAATCAAGCTGAATTTGTCTATGATTTAAAACTTTTTGCAAAGGAAACTTAAACTTCATTTAATTAAGCTCCGACAGTTATTTGCTGCATGATTCGCAAACACTGACTCATATTTGAATAATCCTCAGTTCTCTGTTTTAGAAACTCATTAATCGCATCAATAGACTTTATAGCTCGATCAATCTTCGGATTGGCACCAGCTTTATATGCACCGATGTTAATTAAATCTTCAGCTTCTTTGTACGTCGCCATAAGCTCTCGCATTTTATTAGCCATTTTGGAATGCTCTGGCGTTGACACGGCTTTCATAACACGACTTGCACTTTGCAAAACATCGATAGCCGGATAGTGACCTTTTTGTGCTAAAGCACGTGACAAGACAATATGACCATCGACAATCGATCGAACACTATCTCCAATTGGATCATTCATATCATCACCTTCAACGAGAGTTGTATAAAATCCGGTGATTGATCCACCATTTTCAAAATTACCCGCACGCTCTAATAACTTGGGCAAAGTCGAAAACACACTTGGAGTATATCCACGCGAAGTCGGCGGTTCGCCTATCGAAAGACCGATCTCACGCATAGCCATCGCAAAACGCGTAACCGAATCCATAACAAGTAAAACATTTTTTTTATTTTTAGCGAAATACTCAGCTATGGCAGTTGCAACATACGCACCACGCATACGTAGTAAAGGACTCTGATCACTCGTTACACAAACAACAACTGTTTTTTTCATTCCTTCTTCGCCAAGCTCATGTTCAATAAACTCACGAACTTCACGTCCCCGCTCTCCGATAAGCGCAATAACGTTAACATCAGCTTCAGTTTGTTTGGCCATCATACCCATTAAGACTGATTTACCAACACCAGATCCCGCCATGATCGCCACACGCTGACCTCGGCCAGCTGTAATCATTGAGTTAATCGCTCTAACACCGACATCTAAAGGTTGTCTAATCGGATCACGATGTAATGGGTTGACTACTTCAGCATAAAGAGGAAATTCTTTAAAATTGTCTATAGGGCTTTGATCGTCTAACGGCATTCCCATACCATCAACAACGCGACCTAGTAAATCATCACTTACGCGCACTGATGCCACTGATCTTGATAGTGTAATTTTACAACCTAACGAAACACCACGCATTTCATTTAAAGCCATCATTAAAACTTGTCGATCTTTAAAGCCAACAACTTCAGCCAACAAAGGTTTCGCACTATATGGAGTTTCAATTGCACAAATACTGCCGACAGAGGCACCCGGCAAAAAGCCTTTTATAAGTAAGCCTGTGACTTCAGTCACTTTACCGCTGTCATCAGTTAAGTGTGCACTGTTAATAATTTCTGAGTATTTTTCAAAGTTTAAATTCATAAATCCTTTTAAAAATTTAACTTTATTCTATTGTATCTTTAACTTTTGGTATTACGGCATTAAGCTCTGTCCAAAGCTTTTCAACGCGCTCTTTGATGCGAGCATCAATGGCTCCGTAATTAGTTTCAATAATACAACCACCTTGTTGAACCTTCTCTGATGGTTGAATTTTAACACCTTTTAAAAAACTGAATTTTTCTTGTCCAGAATTTTTATATTTCTCAATAAACTCAACTTGCTCAGGCGCGACTAACACATTGACGTCTTCATCTGCCTGCGCCGAATTCATAGCTTTACGAATAACTTCTAGAATTACTTCTGGCTTTTTTTCAATATGATCAAAAGCAATTTTTTCTGCAATCTGATAGACTAAATTGACAATATGAGATTCATTAGCTGAAATTAATTCTGGCTTTACATTTTGGATCGATATTAAAACTGATGATAAATCTTCAAGGCCGTGGTTAATTTCATTTGTTTTCTTATCAAAAGCTTTAGTTAAACCTTCTTCTTGACCGAGCTTAAACCCTTCGTCATATGCAGCTTTTTGTATTTCAGCCACTTTCTCTAACACTTTTTCTTCAATTTTTTTCTCTTCTGATTCACGCTCTAATTCAGCAATACCTGTTGTCTCTCTGAGTGCATCACTTAACACAAAGTCTTCACCTTTGTGTTTTCTCTTTAAATAATCAATTGCAGCGTCTGGAGTGCCTAGATTAAATTGTCTAGGCTGGTAATCCAAAACCGTAGCCGTGTCTTGGCTTTGCTCTTGTCCTGATTTAATCGGACTAGACCATCGCATCTTCGCCTCCGCCACGTGCTATGATAAGTTTACCCTCAGCCTCTAGTTTACGTGCAACGTTAACGATCTCTTGCTGAGCACCTTCAACATCAGATAGTCTCGCTGGTCCCATATTATTAAGATCTTCACGTAACATTTCAGAAGCACGCGCCGATAAATTTTTGAATACTTTTGCGCGAATATCTTCGTTAGCTGTTTTAAGAGCCAACAATAATTTATCGTTAGGAACTTCTTTAAGAAGAAATTGAATTCCTCGATCATCAATTTTAGCAATATCATCAAAGACAAACATGAGTTTACGAATTTCTTCAGCCAATAATGGATCTTTTTCTTCAAGACGTGACATGATTGACTGCTCTGTATTTTTATCCATAACGTTAAGCATTTCTGCAACAGGCTGAACACCACCAAGAGTGTTTTGTTCAACATTAGTTGTAGCAGCAAGCTGATTTTTTAAAACGCGATCTATTTCACCAATAAGATCTGGATCCACATTATCTAAATTGGCCATTCTTAATACAACTTCTGCTTGTAAACTTTCTGGTAAACGCCTTAACACATCACCTTTTTTTTCTGGTTCAAGATGTGCTAAGATAACAGCGACAGTTTGCGGATGTTCATTCACTAAAAATGTTGAAAGTGATTTAGCATCCACCATTTCAAGTGATTCAAGAGTCCGCCCACCATTTGAAGCGATATTTAGTCCACCTAAAATCCCACGTGCGCGGTCTTCACCAAGAGCTTCAACTATAGACTCTTTACTTGATATTTTTTCAGAAAAAATAAAATCATCAGATTCACTAATAGTGTCATAGAACTCTTCTAATACTTTTTTAGTGATATTCACAGGCACAATTTTAAATTTAGTCATTAAATGGATAAGTTTTCTGATGTCAGCATCATCCATTTTTTGAAATAAAATCTTAATAGCATCTTGTCCTAAATAATTAACTAAAATGGCAGCTTTATCTATGCCTCGTAAAGAATCATAATCAATTGATTCATATTTCATTAGCTTCATTGATTAGTCCTTTCTTGAAACCCATAAGTTAATAGCACTTGACGCTTTTTCTTCGTCTTTACCAACTAAACTCATAATACGGTCTTTTAGTAATTCGCTTTCAGCTTTATCTGGATCAATCGTGTCTTGAATTGTCGGCAATACTCCACTTAAACCTGGCAATGTGTTATCAACAGATTGCAATTCTTCAAGCTCTTCGATTGTACGCGGCAACATGTCTTCTACTGAATCTGTAAATGAATCCGTTACCCATTGCATAAATGGTCTGATCACTAAGAAGAAAAATAACAACAAGGCAAATCCAAGTAATCCCCATTTAAATAAAGACTGCACAAGCTTTTTCTTTTCTAATGAAGTCAACAAAGCTTCACTCTCTGTAAAGTCTTCAGGTTTAAATTGAATAGATTCTATCTTGACCGAATCACCACGTGCAGCATTAAAACCAATCGCGTTTTTAACCAAAGATTCATATTTAGCAATTTCTTCTACAGATCTAGCTTCCCATTGTGTTGCTGGTTTTCCGTCAGCGCCATTTTTTGTCGTCATAACACCATCAACTAAAACAGCAACACTAATTTTTTCAACACTGCCAGCAGCTTCTTTGACATTACGAACAGTTTTTGGAACTTCGTAATTCACAGTTTTCATTTCTTTTTTGACATCTTGTTTAAAACCAACTTGTCCATTATTGTCCTCTGCGCCTGGCACATTAGATCTAGAACCAGGAATGCCCGCGGGATTAGTACGAGCTCCATCCATTGACTCTTCGTTAGTTGTAATACTTCTTGTTGCTGATTTTTCAGGGTCTACAATTTCTTCTACTGAAGAAACAACTTTATTATTAAGTGTTGCATCAACTTTAGCGACAATACGACCTGTTCCGACTACTTTTGATAAAATCGCATCAATTCTTTCTTCGTATTCTTTTTCAACTTGTGATTTAAGTTCAAGAATTTCATTCGACGCACCTAAAGCACCATCTGATTTTTTTGATAGCATTTTACCGTGTTCATCTAAAACTGTAACGCGATCTGGATCCATGCCTTCAACAGCGTTAGCCACTAAATATCTAACACCGCGGACTTGATCCGCAGTGAGTTGTTTTCCAGAATTTAAAGAGACTACGACTGAAGCACTTGGCGGTGTTGACTCCTCCATAATCGTTTTTTTCTGAGGTAACGCTAAAATTACTTTAGACTGTTTAACTGCCGTTAAAGTATTAATTGCACGCATCAACTCACCTTGTAAGGCTCGCTGATAATTGATTTTTTGAGAAAATGAATTAATACCAAAGCTTTCTTTTTCAAAAAGTTCTAAACCAATAGAACCCATATTAGCAGTTCCAACTTCAGACATAAGTTGCATTTGCGTAGCGTGCAAAAATTCTTTAGGAACAGTTATGGTTTTTCCATCAGCTTGTAATTGATACGGAACAGACTTTGCATTTAGTTTGCCAATAATCACAGGAACTTGATCTGATGGTATATTCGTTAATAATACCGCATAGTCTTTACCTGAAGCCATAAATGTAATGAGCCCTAAAGCCACAACAACTATTAAACCCGAAGCCACAAAAGCCATTTTTTTGGTTGGCCCAAGTGATTTGTAAAATTCATTAAATTGAGCTAATAGACCACCGAACAGTTTTCCCACATCACACCTGCATTCTCATAATTTCTTGGTAAGCATCTATAATTTTATTTCTCACTTGAACCATTGTTCTAAGAGCGATATCAGCTTTTTCTGTGGCTAACATAACTCCTGCAATGTCATCTGTTTTACCAGTGGCAAGTTCTTGTGCTTTAATATCAGAAGTTTTTTGCAACTCATTCACATTTCCGATGGCTTCTTTTAAAGTGTCAGCAAATGTTTTTCCAGACTCGCCAACTCCAGAAGATGACTGCGGAGTAATTTGTTCATTTTGCGCTGAGCGTAGACCGCCAGCTTCAATAAATTTATTTGCATTTGAGATCGTTAAACCATCCATGGTTAGGACTCCTCAATTAGGTTATATAGTTAATATTATCTACCAATTTCTAGCGCACTTAAAGCCATATCTTTGGTTGTTTGTATAGCCTGTACGTTAGCCTCGTAAGACCGGTTGGCTTGTATCATATTGGTCATTTCTTCCATTAAATTAATATTCGGATAAGCCACATAGCCGTCAGGATTAGCATCAGGGTGGCCTGGTTCATATTTCATTAATGGTGCTTTTTTATCATAAACAACATCAGATACTTGCACTTGGTTAAAATCTTTTTTCGGATCATTAACCCCAACCATATCCCCAAACGTCTTACCATCTTGGACAGCCTCAAAAACAACATCTTTACGACGATACGGTCCACCTTCTGGTGTTTGTGTTGTATTGATGTTGGCAATATTTGAAGAGATCGTATTCATACGAGCTCTTTGCGCTGCCATACCACTAGAACCGATTCTAAAACCAGATAAAAAATCAGACATAATTATCGTCCTTCGCCTATAGCATATTTAAGTGCAGCCATTTTTTTATTAATAAGCTGCAAAGCTGATTTGTACATAATTGAGTTTTCCGCTAGTGCAGACATTTCTTTTTCCATATTGACTGTATTGCCATCGTTATTTATAGCAACATCAGGATTATCAAAAATATCAGCAGACACTGTAGGTGTTGATCCATTAACAAAATGATTTTCATGAGTCGCACTCATCGAGTTTTGCCCATCAATATCAAGAGCACGTGCTAAAGCGTCTTCAAACTCAACTTTTTTAGCATGATAGCCAGGAGTTTCAGAGTTAGCTATATTCGCGGCAGTCACATTTTGACGAATTTGCCGCATTCGAATTGAAGTGGCCAATGCATCTGTTGTTTTATCAAACAAAGAACTCATAAGTAACCCTCCTGTCGATATTGACTTAGTTTATTTCTTAATGTGCGAATTGAAATTCCTAAAACCTCGGCAGCTTTTGTTCTATTTTGCTCAACAAAAAATAGTGTCTGCAAAATATATTGTCTTTCTACATTTTCTAATTTTTCGCCGATCGAAAACTTTAATTTTTCATCTTGGCTTTGCATAATTAAATGTTCAGGTTCGATAACATTTTTTGTTGCTAAATGCACAGCTTGTTCAATCACACTTTCTAATTCAGAAAAGTTATCTGGCCAAGAATATGCCTGCAATTTTTCTTTAGATTTTTCAGACAGAATAAATCGGCCTCTATTGTTCATTAAAGATAAAACTTGTATCGAAAACTCTGCCAAAGCTATAATATCTTCTTTACGGTCCGCAAGCTTAATACTTGTAAAAATGATTTCAAATTGATCTGCATCGAATTCATCAAATTGACTAGCAATTACAATAGAAATTTCCTGCGAGCTAAAATCCAAAAGATTTTTAATTTCTACATCTTGTCCGTTTAGCTGCTTTATTTTCATTTGAATATAGGCGGCTAAAGAGTGTCGACCTGTATTTTTAAGTCCTAATATTAAAATGCTCTTTTTGATCGGAGATTTAATACTTAAAATAAAACGATCAACTTCTGCTTTTAGTTTTAGAAAAGCTGGTGACTGACTATTAATCATATCAAATTCAAAGTAACTCACTTAGATCCCTCCAGATTACTTTCTGACTTAGACATTGCAGGTATTCTTTTCAAATATTTCTTGTTTTCGTCTTTCCACTTAATATCATTTAACTTACTTGCTGCTAGCTTACTTAACGTAGAAGCTGACTCACCTTTTAAACCAGCCCAAATAGAATCTGCTTTTTGAATTTCACCTTCGTTAAAGTAAATTTCACCTAACTTATATCTTTCAGTCGACAAATCTGCAGTTTGTCCATATTTCTCTAGATACTGTGATAAATACTCTTTACTCGAGCCCAAGTCTTTTTGATCAAAAGCTATTTCTATAATCTTTTTGTAAGCACTCATTTTAATTTTATCGTCGGAAGAATCATTTTGTATAATTTGATTTAAGTGATTTTTAGCATCAGTAATTTGTGAGTTTTTGACCTCAAAATCAGACAACTTCAGTAAACTTTGTCCGAGTAATTCTGGTTTATTACTCCATTCACGTGCTAAGTCTTTTAAGTATCGTATTGCATTTTTATAATCGCCGCGCTTATCTGCCATCATAGCTGTATAATAAACTCGACTAATTTGATCTTTATCTGATAGTTTTTCTGGGTTACTGATAGATTTCATTTTATCGTAACTGTCTTTTAAATTGCCTTCTTCATAAAGACATAAAGCTTTCATTAAATTAAGTTCATCCGCTGATGGCAACGCTTGTGTTAATAAAACATGCGAATCATTTTTTTTGCGGGCTGCTTGAACTTCATCACTGATTTGATCAAATTTTTTCAGAGCTACACCATAAGCCCCAGCATCAAGATACGCTTTGGCAATATAATAATCAGTATCAATACGAGGTTGCTTTTTTAACCACGTATCTGAGTACTTTTGATAAGTTGATAACACTTTTTTAAAATCGCCGCTGTCTAAATGCTGTTTGATAAGAGCATTTATATTCTGTGAAATTCGCAAAAAGATCTGGCTTGCATCTGGCCTATTTGGATCTTTTTGATAAAAAGTTATTAATTGATCTAATGCTTTTTGATACTCGGCTCTTTTAAAAAAACCATCAGAAATCATAGTCGTCTTAAATTGCTCAATGTTCTGTAAATCACTTTTAGCAGCAAGTTCATCCATCTTTGCTAAAGTCTCTTTGACTTCTTGTTCTTTCATAACTTTCATTCGTGTGCTTAATAAATGCAATTTAGCTATAATCGTTTTGGGATTATCCCCATACCGAAAATTAGTCTCTAAATAAGCACCAACAGATTTTGACTGTTCAGCGCCAAGTACTTCTAGCAATTCTCCAACACGTGTTAAGGCATATGGAGCATAATCATGTGACGGGAATTTTTTAACAAAGTTAAGTGCTGCTGCATGAGCCTGCTCAGGTCTGCGGTCACGAAATAGAACTTCGCTAAAATTAAAATATGTATTCGGAAACTGTTCTGCTTGCTTTTCGTATTTGTTCAGACTTTTTGAATATGCATCAGCAGCTTTATCGTAAGATCCCACTTGCGCATAGTAATCACCTTTACGTAAAGCAGCTTCAGCGCGAATGTTAACATTTTTTGCATTTTTCTCTAAATCATCAATGTGCTTTAGGGCTTCTTCTAGCTTATTCAATTTCGATAGCGAATACGCCAAACCTAACTTAGCATACTCAGAAGACGGTTTATTTTTATATTCTAAGTCATTAATATGAGCATCAAACAATCTAACTGCCGATAAATAATCTTGTTTTTCAAGCTTCATCATTGCGATAAGCAAAGAAGTACGTTCTTTTAATTGTGTATGTGGAAATCTCTGTAAAGCTTTAGCATAAAAGCTAAGTGCATCTTCATAATATTTAACATTTTTAGTTTGTTGATACATTTCATACATTGCATCAGCATTCATGAAATAAATATTCTCTAAGTAATCCGATGTTTTGAATTTTTTCTCGAACCAGTCTGTTGTCTTTCTTAAGACTAAAAATCTTTTTTTATCAAACAAAACCTTTAAAAGCTGAGCTTGTTTGTATTCTTCTGTTTCTACTTCTTTGCTCTTGAACTCGTACTCTGGCTTATTTTCTTTCATGAGTGTCCAAAAATCGAAATCTCTTTCGATAAGGGGATACCTTAGAAAATAGTCGACCATTTCTTTTTGAACCTGGCTCATTCTAGGGTCAATAATTCCCAGCTTAAATCGTTCAAATTTTTCATCACCACCGTCAAATAATCCTGATCTAATGTGAGATTGTTTATCATCTATATTAATGTTGGATTTTTCATCAGCCACAGACAAAAAATCCGCTTGAGCAGGCTTGCGATCAGTTTGAAAATTTTCATTTTTAGCTGCTTTAGGTGGATTTGATCCTTGTTTACCATTAGTTTTCTTAATCGTTTCTTTTTCTGTAGTCTGAGCCGCTTGCTCGCTTAAGTAAAAATCAATAACTAACTTTGAAGGTTGTTCAGTTAAATAATCAAAAGCTTCGACTTGTTGACTTGCTAATTCAAATTCTACTGTTGTTAAACCATCCATTTGGTTTGGCATAACCTTAATCGAACGCACGAAGGGATTATCGATAGACCTTATTTTATCTATTACTGATTTTTCATCACCTTTAAGTGTCAAGAGAACACGATGAGCTTTTTTATCGTCGACTCTTTTTAGATCGTAATCCCAGTTTTTTTGACCAGATATTTCAAAGTTGAGCGTTTCTCCTTGTACTTTGACTTGAGAACGTAATACCCCAGACCAAGACTTAGGTGTTGCTAAAACTAAAAATGCAAAGAAATAGACATAGCTATAATTCAAAACTGTTTTCATCACAAAAAGTAAAAAGCACAACAAGTGCCAACAATAGTTCAACTTCAAATCTAATTAAATGCAGGGCTAGGTAAATTAATCCATAATTTTGGCGAATGCTGACAAATCATTGACGCCATCAAGATAAAACACATCAGACCTTATGAGAGACTAGACTAGACGAATCAGTTTGATATCTTTATAATTTTGGCAATGAAGATTGTTCACAAAATTATATTTTCGATTGTTATGCTTTTACTTATTCCTGGATGCATATCTAATTTATTTAAAGAACCAAAACCAACTTTTTCGAGCGATATTTTATTGCCAGCTTTGAATACTGATTTTCAAAAAATAAATGATAATGTTTATCCCGCTTGGAAAAACCAAGATAGTGGAAATGTTATTTCGGTAGTTTCTGACTGCAACGAAGGACACTTTACATTAAAATCGATTCACTCACTCATGAGCGAATCACTTGATAATTTTAAAATAATTGAAGAAAAATCAATAACTGCAGCTGGTCGTAAAAGTGTTTTTAAAAAAATTAACGGCCAAATCGAAGACAAGAATGTGGAAATACAATCATACTCTTTTGCTGATAAAAAATGTCTTTACGTTGTTTCACTTGCAGGTAAACCTGAAAAAATAGCTCAAAACATAGTAGAATTTAAAAACTTCGTTCAAAAAATTGAATTTAAAAAATGAAAACGCCTGAATTAAGAATTCCTAACAGATTAAAAGAACAGCTCGAATTTCTCGGTGGCTCTACTCTGTTAGCCAAGCAAACCTTTTCAGAAATGTCCACAAAACCATTCTATGGATCTTTGCTTGTTGATCAAATATACCAAATCGGAGTCAAATCGTTTCCTTTGGTATTTATCACAGCACTCTCAACAGGCATGGTTATGTCTTTACAGTATGGATTAGGACTAGAAAAATTTGGTGGCAAACCTTACGTACCAAGATTAGTTGCATCAACAATTTTGCGTGAAATGGGCCCCGTATTCACAAGCCTTATGCTAGCCGCTCGTGTTGGAGCTGGCATGGCTAGCGAAATTGGATCTATGGTTGTCACTCAACAAATTGATGCCATAAGAGCGCTAGGCACATCACCAATCAAACGAATTGTGATTCCTCGTGTACTGGCTTGTTTAATTGTGCTTCCGTTATTGGTGTCGATTGCAAACATGGTTGGTAACTTTGGCGGAATGGTCGTAGGATCTTCAGAATTAAATTTGGATGCACAGTTTTACTTACGTCGTGTTCTTGAAACATCAAATCTAAAAGACTACTTAGCAGGCTTTGGAAAAACTTTCTTTTTTGCTTTATTTATTTCAATTCCATCATGCTATTTTGGATTGAATGTTAAAAATGGCACTAAAGAAGTCGGCATCGCTACAACAAAAGCTGTGGTTGTTGCGTCACTTTTGATTTTGGTTGGGGACTTTTTTCTTTCAAAAATGTTTTGGATTATCGAAAAATGGCTTTAATCGAAATTATCGACTTCAGAAAGTCATTCAGTCATAAATCAGTACACGAAGGCGTAACTTTTTATGTTAAAAAAAGCGAATGTCTAGGTCTCGTCGGTGGCTCTGGTGCCGGTAAATCAGTTATATTACGCAGCCTAATTGGTCTTGAAAGACCTGATTCTGGACAAATTTTAATTGATGGCACAGACATCGTTAAGTTCACAGAAAAAGATCTTATCGAAATACGCAAAAAAGTTGCATACGTATTTCAAGGTGGGGCTTTATTCGACTCAATGACAGTTTATGAAAATTTAGCATATCCACTACGAGCTCACACACAGCTTGCTGAATCTAAAATAGCGGATAAAATTCATGCTCAATTAGGCGAGTTCGGATTATCTGATGCTGTTAATTTATATCCAGCAGAACTATCTGGTGGAATGCAAAAAAGAATTGGACTAGCAAGAGCCATGATGATGGATCCAGAAATCATTCTTTATGATGAGCCAACAGCTGGCTTAGATCCTTACAATACAAATAAAATACAAGAACTTATTCTCAGATTAAAAGCCAAAGGTGTTACCGCAATTCTTGTAACACATGATATGCCAACGGCTATGAATGTATGCGACAAGTTCGCATTTCTGAAAAATAAAATAATAGCTGAACAAGGCACTGTTGAGCAGCTCAGAAATAATAAAACCAGTCTGATTCATCAATTTATGGAAGGACAGATCTTATGAATAATAACGTTAAAGTGGGTCTTTTTTTAGCTATTGGATTAGCTGTTCTCATTACTTCAGTGTTTATGCTAGGTTCAAATAAATCGTTATTTCAGAAATCATATTCATTGCAAACTTACTTTGATTCAGTACAAGGTCTTAACAATGGTGCTATCGTTTCCATTGCTGGGTTTAAAATAGGCAATGTACAATCAATTGATTTTGATGAAAAAACAAATCTGGTCAAAGTTGTTTTCATTATAGATTCTGATTATGCCAAAAAAATTAAAGCTGATTCTGTTGTCGAAATTAAAACTCAAGGTGCTCTTGGTGATAAATTCTTATATATAACACCAGGGCAATCAAATGAAGTTGTCAAAGATGGTTCAGAACTTAAATCAGACTATGGAAATGATATTCTTTCAATAATTAGTAAAAGAGGATCTGAATCTGAGAAACTCTTCGATACAATTCAAAACTTGAATATCATCACAAAAGGTTTAGCTGACAACAACAAACTACCGAGTCTTATAGCAAAACTTGATTCAGCTGCTGGTCACTTAAATGAGTCTTCAATTAAAATTAAACAATCTCTTCAATCAGGACATCTAGATAAATCCCTAGAAAGAATGGATAGCATCCTTGAAAAAATTGACAATGGGCATGGCACTCTTGGAGCGCTCATTAACGACAAATCCATTCATGAACGTTTAAAAAGCATCTTAGGTGCTGGACAAAAACAGCAGCAAGTTAAGTCGATTATCAAATCAAGTGTTGACGAATAATTTACGATTTGACGTCTCAAAATAAGAAAACAAGTATGAGTGTTACAAACCTAACATTCATACAAAAAATTGACATTAATCTGACGCTATAATCAACTCAGCTGATTATATCAGGTACATTCTTCGCAATTCAGTATTGTTGAAAATACACAATATTTTTACAAAGGATGCTGTATGTACCGAAGTACTTTCATGAATTTTTTGCTATCTGTCGCTTGTATGTTTTTGACCCTATTGTTTTCAGCCAATATCGTGAGTGCTCAAGAAAGCTGTTTATCTTTATTTAAAACACGTCCACAACTGACAGTCTTGACTAACTACGATCGAATTTTACTTGATTTACTACAACCTAAAACTGGCGCAGAAAAGCAAATCGACATTCAAAAAATTGCGAAAGACAATCAGCTTGCTAAGCTTTTACAAGAACAATTAAAAGAACAATTACTATCTAAGAATACTTCAGCTATTCATTCTGAAACAGCAGCTAGACTATCTTACGGTTTAAACTTATTAGCTGAATTACAACCTGATGTTGCAGTTTATTTGTCTCTTCAATATTTAAATGCAGATAAGATTAAAACTCATTTCTTTAGCTCGAAAGTTCTTAAGAACTATGTCTCAGAACTTGATCGCAATATAAGCTATTTAGTGATTTACAATCTATTAAAGAAAAATATTAGCCCTTCTAGTTTTCTTGCAATTATACAAACCACAAATCGTTATTCCACAGTGTTTCGTGATTTAATCAATAGCACTGATGTACGCGAAAGCATGTCTCATCAATTATCGCAACTCAGAAAAGCTAACACTTACATATCTACAGAAAACCTGAATATCATTCAAGCAACTGTTTCTGAATACTTTGAAACTCAACTTCAACACTTATATGAGTCTAAAAATTTAATCTTTATGGATAACACTCAGCTTTATCTTTATAGAAAAGACTGGTCTATAGCCATGACAATGGCATTTAACTTAAAAGCTATTGCAGTTAAAAACCAATCTCAAACTTACATATACTTTGATCAAGTACTGGAAAAATTATTCGACACAAGAATTTATCGCAACAACAGGCAACTACTTCCAGCTGAAGTCAGAGACTCTCTTGATGCTAAATTATTACTGCAAAACGTGATTCAAACTATAACTGAGTCGAATGGTTAGCCACAACAACTTGTCCATTTTGCAATTCAATGATTTGGTCATAATCTTTTAATGTCGACAACCGATGCGCTATTGTGACCAATGTAATACCCTCTAAAGAAGTTCTGATGACTTTTTGAATGAGATCATCAGTTTCTAAATCCACGCTTGCGGTTGCCTCATCTAAAAATATAATTTTAACATTAACCAGCAGTGCGCGTGCTAAACAAATTAATTGTCTTTGCCCTTGTGATAAATTTGATCCATTTTCAGTGATATGGTATTTTAATTGGCCAGGCAAATCTTGTACAAATTGCTTAAGACCCACTTTTTCAAGTGCTTGCCAGACTTGCTCATCATTTTTTTCAGCATAACGATCTAAGTTTGATCTTAAAGATCCCAAAAACAGTGACGGATCTTGCGGAATAACTGCCAATATTTTGCGTAATCTTTCTAATGGTATATTTGTAATAGGCACATCATCTATCAGAATTTCTCCGCTATGATATTCTACAAATCTGTACACAGCTTGAAATAAAGTTGATTTTCCTGAACCTGTACGACCGATTATACCCGCTCGTGCGCCTGAATTAATTTTGAAGTTAACGCCTTTTAAAACCTCAGGCAAATGCTCAGCGTATTTTAGTCTAACATCTTTAAACTGCAGTGTACCTGTGCGTGGCCATAATGGATATTTCTGTATAAATTCTGATTCTGAAACAAAATCTGATTCAGCTGGCAAATGAGTATAATACTCTAATCTTTCAACCGAAGTCATACGCGATTCTAAATCTGAAAAAATGCGCACGCCCCAGTTTAAATGTCGCCAACACTCTAATGCGTATAACGTAACTAACCCAGCCATTCCTGTTGTCAACCAACCTTTAGAAGAAGCAACGACAACCCCTAACGCTGTTGTTAAAGAAATAAAAGCACCAATTAAAGGTAACCTTGAAGAAAACCAACGATTCACCATATAATGCGTATAATACATTTCGGCAGAGTGTTCTAATTTTTTTAAAAACTCTTGATTGAACCAGTTCTGATTTTTAAAAGCTCTGATAACGTTCAATCCTTGTAACGTTTCTTTAAAGTGAGCGTATCGAGGCGATCGAGATAGTGAGTCTAAACGTTTTACTTCACGAGCGACCCTGCGATAACGGTTTTGAATTAAATAATAAACTAATAATGTCGGCACTAAAACAATTAAACTGATTGGCAAGGCCACTATAATAAGTAAAAAAGATGAAACAACATTAAATAGCGAATGTATCGCGCTATCAAAACTCCACTGTAAATGAACATCGACTGACTCTACATCACGTGAAAATCGCTGCAGAATACGACCAATCGGAGTACTATCAAAAAATCTAATTTTACTTTTTAGCACTGAGTTTAACATGCGATCATGAAACAATTTACCTGCTATGACCCCGCGATGAGTCCACCAAAATGTATTCAGTGCACTTATTAACAAAGTTAAAAGTCCAACGAATCCATACCCCATAACTAAAGTTGTTGGTGACACTAGTCCACTTTTTTGAGTGAGCCATGCTCTTTGCATCATGGGCGTACATACATGCAACATTGCACCTGCAAACATAATCGCTATGAATAAATTACGATACTGAGAATCACCACCTAAAGTGCGAATATAAGACCAATAGACACTAGCTTCAACCGAACCCACAGCTCGATCCTCATCAACAGTTACACGTGTTTCCTGTGCAGATTGCAAAACAACATTCTCATTTAAACTATTATTTTTAGAAACTTCAATTTCATGCTTTTTATTTTTATTTTCTATTTCTAAAAAATTTTTAAACTCTTCTGATTTATTTTTAAGATCTTCAAAAGTACCTATTTGATAACCTGACTCAGTCAAAAATAAAATCTGATTAAACTGTTCAAGATGAGCTATGCGATGTGTAGCAACGATGCGTGTTTTGTTTTTCCACTCACCAAAAATTAACTTATCACAGAGCCATTTTTCAGTTACAGAATCAACTGCAGACAACGGATCATCTAGAAAAATAATATCAGGATTCGAATAAGCAGCTCTAGCTAAACTCACTCTTTGTTTTTGACCTCCAGATAAATTAACACCTTTTTCGCCAATTTCAGTTTTCAATCCTGATGGTAACAAAGACAAATCAGCCTCTAAACAAGCTAAATGAACCGCGTGATTTAAAAGATTCAAATCGTGCTTTTCACCAAAAATAATATTTTCTTCTAAAGAAGTATTTACAATAAAAGCTTCTTGCGGAACATAGGCTTTTTTAAGAGAGTTCGTCATTTCAATTTGCCCTTGATAATCGGCAAACTCAGATAGACATAGCTGTAAAAGTGTAGATTTTCCCGATCCAACAGGTCCTATAACAGCTAACGACTGACCAGATTCAACAACTAAATTCAAATTTGTTAATAATTGTTCTTGATTATTATATTTAAAGCTAAGGTTGCGAATTTTAATTCCACTCGATACATCTTGTACTTTATCAATAACTTCGACATCGGGTACAATTTCAGATTTCAAAAATGAAGTAATTCGATTACCACTGACAAAAATATTCATAAAGCGTGAAATAAAACGTGAAAGACCACCAAATTGATCTTCCATTAAAGAAAATATAGAAACGCAAGTTAACACTAAAGGTAAATCAATAGTTTGCCCGCGATAATAATGAGTCATCAGTGCAACAAACAAAACCACAGTCGAAATTGATGAATACATCAATCCCCATAAAATTTCAGATTTAGCTAGTTTTTTACGAGATTTAATTTCTTGCGAACGAATTGACTCAACTTCTTGATGAACACTTTTTTCCCAAGAAAAATATTTAACAACTCTGATTGAATTCAAAATCTGAGTCATCAACGTCATTCTCGCATCTCGTTGCGACATCATTTCTTCTTCAAGATGTATAAAACGCTTAGCTAAACGTTGAGTTAATGGAATCAAAACAGCCATCACAACTAAAGCAACACCAGCCGACCAACCAATATAATAAAATAGCATTGTAGAACAGCCCACCAGCAAGACAGCGGCATTTGATAAATCAATACTCGTCATAGCCGCATCACCCATCGCGTCGGCATCCGAACTCATAAAATTAACAATATCGCCAACTTGGTATTGTTGCTTACCACGACTGGATAAGCGTAATGCATGGCTAAAAATTTTTTTGTTTACGATGTTGGTAGAAACTTGAAAGTATTTTAGCGTTTGATAAAAATAATGTTGAATCGCTATTCCATTCACAGCACCGCAGACCCCAAACCCAACAGCCAAGCTAAATAAAATGATCATATTATCTTGCGACCAATCATTTTTCTGCAAATGAGAAACAAAATTATGGATTAATAACGGAGTACAAAAAGCAAATGCACTACCGATAACTTGAAATACGACCGCATTGAATATTAGTTTTTTGCAAACTTTAAAAAGAGTAAAATACAGCGATCGACCAGAGTTCCAATCGATTTGATTTTCATCCCAATCTTTACTGTAAACACTAAGATCTTGAGGAACTGGTAATTTATCTTCGGCTTGAATAATTCTCTGAGCTCCTAGTTTGATCAAACCAGAAGCTTGTGAAAAAACGATTTTCTGAATCAACATCTGACTAGATTGTCAGTGTTTATAAAGATTGGTCAATGTCCGTCTTGTTATTTAATTTGACAGCACAAGCCAAGTTTTGAGCTTGTGCTTTAATTGATACGTTTGGGTTTTGCACCACACGACTTTGTAACTTTACAAAAATTGGTTCACGAATAGCTAAATTATTATCCTGTAAAACACACTGACGAGCTAAACGCTCTTGCATGTTTATCGCAATCGGAGCTTTCACGTTTGCTGTCATTTGCGTAGGATCATCAGGAATCGTGATGATATTCATGAAAGAAGGCTTTTGATCTGCTTTGATTTTTAAAAGCTCTAATTCATTTTTCGTTAAATTAACTGAGTAATATTGTCCAAAGATTTCTGGCTCTAAAACAGGAAATGCGATTGAGGGCAACTCGCAACTTTGTAGCCAAGCAAAGATATCATCATTTGGATCGTCCAAAAGTACAAAATTTCTTAAGTCTTGAAAACCCAATAAACCTTCTGGAAAAGTAATAATATCTTCATTTTTCAAATCGATCTGACCGAAACGAGTCGTATTAATAACCACGACATATCCCCCCATGCTTAAATTATAAGACACTCGATCATCCTTAACCGGTTAATCAAATACTCACCTTAAAACACAGGAGCTTCAATTTGTTTATTGCAATAACGCTATAAGTTATGCAGTTTTATTCAGGTTTAAGCAATTTAGATATGTTTTTAACTTTATCTTTACTGACTTGAACTGACTGTTGATTTTGATCTTGAATGGCTAAATAGACTTCTTCACGGTGGATTTTCGTGTCTTTAGGAGCTTCTATACCTAATCTAACTTGTTTACCTTTGATTTGAACCACTCTGATTTTGATATGGTCATCGATGGCGATGCTTTCACCTAACTTCCTTGTAAGTACTAGCATTTTTAGACTCCTTCTATTAAAAAACACCATTTTGGTGTTGGGCCTATTTACGCCCACAGGTTCTATCTTCAAAACCTGTCTCTTAATATCCATCAACAATCTGGCTATTACTGGAAAATCCACTATGGAAAGTCCACTTTTGACAACTGTTGACTCAATAAGATCGATTAACTTATCGGATCTCTATCGAGAAAGTTTAATTATTTTGATTACTTTCATAAGTCAAGTGACCATTGTTCTCAAAAAATAGATCTAAGTCCATAGGTTACAGATTCATGTCATCAATAAATATTCAAAATCTGTCATTATCTTAAATTTTCTAACTTTATGTATGGTCTAATATCTAGATAGAGTGGTTATTTTCCTGCAAAAACCACTACAGATAGAGGTTTCAGAGTATTTAGTCGTGCTTTTTATAGTAGCATTTTAGTTTTGTGATGGTCAGTAATTTATAAACTAATTTTATTGAGTCGTAGGCTAGATGCGTCTAATTTTGGGTATGCGCTTTATCTCAAAAAGTCCATCAAGCTTTGGTTTGAAAACTTTGCCGACGTCTCTAAAGTCGCCTGCAGAGTTTGATTAGATTTAGTTAAATCACTCATAACTTGAAAAACATCAGCGTCTTCTAATTGCGAGTTATAAGTTTTATTATCTATCGAAGCACGCTGAATACCTTCACTTGTCGCATTTAACTGATTCACGCGACCACCAACTTCGGCTCTGGCCAAATTGATTTGATTAAAGGCTTGATCTAAGGCGTCTAATGATTCTTGAATACCAACTTTATCGTTCGTTTTAAGTGATGCTTCTAAACCCTTAACTGCAGAGAAAATATTAACTCCACGTACTTTTGATACGGGATCAACTGCAGACTGTCCTCTGTCCTCAGAGGCACTCGCTGGACCACGAATTTCAAGCGCGTTTTGCATATACTCTTGTTTTTGAAAATCATTTTCAATTTCTTTAAGCTTATGCTTTTGCAAATCTTCAACAGATTTTGGAACGTTCTGATCACGACTAACAGCGCCGCCAAAAGCTAAATCATAACCTAAGAAAACCTGAGATCCGACCAGATTGATCGGAGTATATGTACCCGACATATTTTGAACTTGAATCTGGCCATCATCACCAGAGTACTGACCATTTCCAGCAAACGGAGCTTTTGTCGTTTGAAATCCTGAAAATAAATAACGATCGCCAACTTTACGATTACTCAACTCAACAACAGAGTTATAAATTTGCTCAACTTCGGAACCCATCATTTCACGTGGCATTCCTGAATTGGTATCGCTGGCCGCTTGTACAGCTAGCTCTTTAGCACGAACGATAGCCTCACCCAATTGAGTGAGCGTCGATTCGGTGTTTTCTAAAAATGTCCGCGCGTAAAAAATGTTACGATCAAACTGATCAAGTTTTTTTTGTTCAGTTTTGTTATGCATGATTTTAGCTACGCCAGTTGGATCGTCAGAAGGTTTTGTCACTTTTTTTTGTGATGCCGCTTGGTTTTGCAAATCAGTTAATTCGGATCTGTTTTTATTCAGATTCGTTAACATTTGAGATTGTCGCATTTTGTCTGATACTCTCATTTTGCTAAACCCTAATACCTATTACATTCGTTTTAAATTTAAAACAGTATCCATCATTTCATCAGCTGTTTTAATAAGTCTTGCTGATGCTTCAAATGATTTTTGATATTCAATCATTTTGGCTGCTTCTTCATCCATATTAACACCGCTTAAGCTTTCACGAATATTTTTAAGCTGATCAACTGTGTTTCTTTGGCTGTCAAATGAACTGTTTGCTCTTTGTGTAAGAATACCGATCTCACTGACTTTTGAATTATAAAAATCATCAAAAGTGTACTTACCGTCTTCCATAAAAGGACGGCTTTGTAAATTGTTAATCACATTTGCAACTGTATTATCGCCCGGAGCATTTGGTTTAGAAGCCACTGCTATGCGACTGACATTTTCGATAATGCGATCTGATAATTGAAAGTTATTAATTGAAAATGGTTGGGTTTTATCTTTCGTTTCAAAAAAAGAAAAACCTGTTGATCCATACTGATCAAATCCCTCAACGTGCGCTTTATTCACTTCACTTGCAATGTTGTAAGCTAAATCTTCTAAGTGACTCAGTAATTGCGCTGTCGTACCGTCACGAACTTCGAATGCTGCACCGACTTTACCAGATTTAACTTGATCACTGATGTCGACAAGTGTTCCACCCTTGCTTAACTCATTATAAACGTTAACTTTGCCGTCAGAAGTTTCAGCTGTTTTAAGTTGATTAAATGTTGTGCCCGCAACAAGAATTGCGTTCGATCCAGCTGTAACATTAATCATGCCTGTAGATTTGTCTTCAGCATAATGAATGTCTATTTTCTCAGAAAGTTTTTTCAAAAGTAAATCGCGATGATCACGCTCATCATTTGCTATGTTGTGGCCACCGACTTCGATATCTTGAATTTTTTGATTGATACTCGAAAGCTCTTTAGCAATGGCATTTACTTCACCAATGTTGTATTCAATACTTTTATTCATGTCAGCCGTAACATCAGAAATTTGCTTACGTGCATTCTGAAAACCAGCCACTAAGTTAACTGCTGCTTCACGAACTTGTGTTCTTGATACAGCACTTTCAGGATTGTTCGCAATTTCTCTAAAAGCATTAAAGAAATTGCCGATATTATCACTTAAACCTTTTACACTTTGCTCGTTAACTGCGGCTTCTAATCGTGATAATCCAGCTACTTTTTGTTCAATCTGGCTAAATGTCGAATTTTCTTTTTCGAGTTGTTTTTCAATCCAAGGGTTATTCATACGGGTAATAGCCGACAACTTAGCGCCAGTTCCCATTCTGAAGTTACCTTCACCAATTGTAGGATTAGTTGTTTGCTCAACACGCTGAACTGAATAGCCTTCGGTGGTACGATTCGTGATGTTATGTGAAGTCGTTTGCATAGCTGTTTGACTTAACAACATGCCTCTGCGACCTACATCTAAAACACCGTGAATTTTGGCCATCCTATGCCCCTTTACGTGTTATTTAATTTCACTCGATAAAACAGCTCATCATGAACTATTTTATTGTTACTAAGCTTTTTTAGCTACAAAGTGACCAGAAGTCTCTGCGCCAGTTTTGTACTTACCTTTGCTTTGATAAGTTTTTTGACCACTTAACTGATCTTTAAAATTTTCTAATGCTGCACCAACTGTTTTCAATGCTGACTGCGCATAGACAGAGTTTTCTTTATTTAAATCACTGAGTCTTTTAATAACCATCTCTAAAGCTGAATGCATAGTTCGCAGTTTTTCACCTTCAAGACCACCGATTTTTTGAGCTAATTCCAACAAACGCGGCTGAACTGAGTCAGCTTGTAATATTTGTGCCAACTCACTCGCATATGTCATTCTTAACTGATCAAGTGCTTTAATACGAATAGTTAATTGTTCTTTATGAGCATTACTTTCGTTTAATTGTTCTAAGTTCGCTGCGATTAACAATTCTTTTTCTTTACGAACGCAATCCAACAATAATCTGTAATATTTTAGAATTTCTTCTAAATTCGAAGCTAATTTATCGTATGCTATTTTTTTAAGAGAGACAGAATCCATTCGTCTTACCTTTTTTCAGTTTTAATTATTCGTTATTCGTGCGTCCTGCAGACATTAAGTGTTCATCAACCATTCTATCCGCAATAGCTTTTGAATCTATTTTGTATTTACCCTCATCGATAAGTTTTTGAAACTTTTCGATTTTAGCTAAATCAACATCTGATCCTGATTTTGCAATCTCTTTTGCTCGCTGAATATCTTGTGATCTTTCAGATAAATCTACTTTTACAGAATCTGTATTTGACGGAGCAACAGAGTTCGCTTTGATATTTGAACTCTCTGTTGGAGTCGATTGAACGCCAGAATTTTTACTCGCTTTGTCAGCTCGAGACGAATCCGTTAAGTTTAAATTCTGCCCTACTTTATTATGCGTAATTTTCATCTCAATCCTCCGCGTTTAATATTCACTCTTACAGTGTATCACAACGACACATTATGACCAAATCATTCTGATACAGAATTTTTCACAGTCCATACTAAAGGACTATCAACAGGAGCTAGACCAAGTGCCTGACCAGACTCAATTTTGTCGCCAGCTGCCAAATGACGCGTCTGTTGCGACGGTGCTCCGTGCGTTAAAATCAAACTATCAAGTCCATTGTCGTGTTTAATCTCAAATGCCGTTTGTCCGTTATCCATTAAAGTCTTTTTTTGCAAAACTCCTGCCCAAGGACTTTGAATTTCAACATGACGATCTTGATCTAAATTTGAATCAGTTGTTTTCAAAGCTTCACTTTGCAACAACAAAGTCACATTCTTAGGATTAATCGAGTTTAACGGCTTAACTTGGATTTTCTTATCGAGCGGCAATGGACCATGTGGTGATTCTATTTCTTTTTTTAAACCCAATTTCTGACCAAATTTCTCAGTGAGATCTTTGTAAATCATATCAGATATACCAAAGCCCCCTCGTTTATTCCACTCTGTGCTGTACTGATCATCAAGTTGCTCTGTAAAAATTTTTTCAGCATTGTTAGCTTTCATAAATCCGCCCTCTGTGACAGTCGAGCGCATTTGTTTCATCATCTCTTTTAAAAAATATTTTTCATACAAGTCAGCGACTTCGCGAACTTTAGCATCTTGTTTTTTATCTTCATCTTGAGACAAATTCTTTTTATTTTTAACATCACTTAATTCTGGTTTTAAAAAATATTGAGAATTTAATTTTGAAATATCTGGCATCAGTCAACCCTCATTAGAAAGTTTCAAGTTCACCTTGCAATGCACCTGCAGCTTTGATCGATTGCAATATAGATATTAAATCTTTAGGCGCAACACCAAGTTTATTCAATGCTTGCACAAGGTCACCCACACTAGCACCTGTATCTAAAACTGCAACTTTGTCATCTACAGCAGTCAGCTTTTTAGTTTTTTCGTCAACGACTTTTAAAGATATATTGCCATGACTTAAACCAATTTTAGAAATTTTAACTTTTTCACCAATAACAATTGTTCCAGTTTTTTCATTGATAACAACACGAGCTTTTTGATCAGGGTTAACTTCAATAGACTCAATAGTTGCCATAAGCTCAACACCTTTATTCTCGTAATCAGCAGGTGTAATAATATCAATTGTGCCCGCATCTTTAGCTGATGCATATTGCCCACCAAGTTCTTTATTAATTGTCAGAATTGAACGAGCCGCAGTAGTAAAATCAGGATTATGTAAAGTCAGTCGGTACATTTTACGATTCGAAAAATCAGCTTGAATATCACGTTCAATCATTGCGCCGTTAGGTATGCGACCAACAGTTGTGTGAATGTCTTTACCATCACCTGTAATTGACACCGCCCCTTGTGCAACAGCAAATATTTCATCATTACCTGCACGCAGTGGTGTTTGCAGTAAAGTTCCACCAACAAGTGACGCCGAGTCACCAACTGCACTCACAGTAATATCGAGCGGATTGCCTGCTTTAGCGAATGCTGGCAACTGCGCGGTCACGATAACAGCCGCCACATTTTTACTTGTTAATTGTGCCTGATCAAGTTTGACACCTAGTTTTTCAATGAGTCGCGCAAATGATTTACTTGTAAATTCCGCTTGAGTGTCACCTGTACCCTTAAGGCCCACTACTAAGCCATAACCGATAAGTTGATTTTCGCGAACTCCACGAATGCTAGCAATATCCTTTAGCCTAGCTGCGGATGCGTATTGATTTACAGTCAAAATTATAAAAATTGAAAGTAAAATTTTTCTCATCTATTCCGCCTTTTTCACATGGATTACATCAAATTGTGCATCATACATTTTTTCAGAACTAATTGATTGATCATTAAAATCATCAGATCGTACTACACCAGTTGCAATAATTTTATATGGCTTGTTTCTTATATTAATCGTTTGCTGGCCCGAAACTTTGTATTGACCACCTTGCATAGCTTCTGTGATTTTCATTGGGAATTTATCTAGCTCTTTAAGCTCAATTTTTTCATCTTTAATTTGATCTTTAGCTGCTACTTTTGGAGCTTCTGATGCTGGTTTGCGCTCAGCTATACGTTTTTCCGCCAACTTAAGTGCTGCATCTTCATTATCTGCTTCGTTTTTAGCAAGTATAGACTTTTTCTCAGCTTCAATATCAGCTAGCTTTTGCTGAGCGGCTTCTTGTAAACGTTTTTTTTCTTCTGCTTCTTTTTTCTGAATTTCGAGTTCTTTAAGTAAATCTTGAATTGTCGCAACTTTAGTTTGAAGCATTTTAAGTGATGCTCCTTCAACTTTAACGCTTGTCATATCACCTTCGCGACGATGCCTATTTTGTGCAAACAAATAACTTGTTTGCCCTTCCATCACCCATAAAGAACCGGCACCCGCATGTAACTCAGACTCTTCTTCCATGCGCTCTTTTGTCATTCGTTTGTAATGACGATCCGTCGTTGGGGCATAATTTGATATGTCAGAATATTTTGTAAACTGTTCTTTCGGAGCTTCTTCTTTTACTGCAATTTCTTCTTTTTTAGCTGGCGCTTCAAAGCCGAAGAAATCACTTAAAGTTGCACAACTCGATAGAAATAAAAAACTTAATACAAATATAGCCTTCATGAATTAAACTCCGTTATCTTACTCAATCTTAACTAAACCGCGATCAATAATTTTGGCCGCAAACATCTTATGTGTGTCTAAGTTTTTGACTTTGATCACATCTCCAAATGCACCATTTTCTTCTGTTACAGCTGAAATAGATAATTCAAGACGACCTTGTCCAAATATAGCTTTTACGATCTGACCTTTACGAATAATCTGCTCACGTTTAAGATCACGATAATAAATGATTTGCCCAGCATTTAAAAATCTCGAAGCTTGCATCCCCAAAACTGCTTTTTTATCCATAACGATATCTTGATGACGCATAACCAAGCGCTTATCTAGAGTGATCATTTCTTCAGTAATTGACTCATTTATTTTAGCATCGCGATTTAAAACAGGTACGTGCGCGTATTTTTTAACTTCAGCAATAATATTGCCTTTGATGTCAGGATTTGATTTCGAATAAACTGGTATATTAACTATAGCGTTATTCATATCAGTATTAACATCGAGTTCCCAATCACTGGTTAAATGGTTTGGAACTGAATTAATTTGAATCGTATATTCGCAAGTATTACAGCGAGTTAATAAGTGATTTTTAATTTTACGCTCTAACTCCATTCTGGAAACATTTGATTTTGAACGCAAAATTTTAATTTCATTAGGTAAAATAAATTGAGAGTTCAAATTTTTAAGTTTTCTGAGTAAATCTATTTTAGGAATAAACTTAACTTCACCTTGTGCTAATTCAATGTCTTTCATTTTAAGCAATAAATCTTCAGATAAATTACGACCTTCAATAATGTCGTAAGCTGTAATTGTATTACGCGGTGATACTTCTGTAGCTGATGAAATAACAACTTCACCTCTCTGAGCAAAAGCATTAAAACCAATAACCGTTAAAAATAGAACTAATAGTTTTTTCATATTTATTTCACATTCACTGCAGTTTGTAACATTTGATCAGAGGCTTGAACGACTTTAGAGTTTGTTTCATAAGCTCTTTGAGCTGAAATCATATTAATCATTTCATCAACAATATTAACATTACTTGTTTCAAGCTGACCTTGTGCTAAAAACCCTGTTCCAAGCGTGCCAGGACGCGTGCTTGTTGGTTGCCCGCTGGCTGCCGATGGCGTAAATAAATTTTTACCCATACTCTTTAAACCTGCTGGATTAATAAAATTTGCAATTTCTAACTGCCCCAAAGACTGCGGCTCAATATCAGCATTATGAATACACGTGATCGCTCCAGAAGGAGCAATTTCGACAGTGACAGCCGTTGGCGGAATAGTTACTTCTGGAATTAAAACATTACCATTTTTATCAGACAATTTACCTTCTGTATTTTTCTTAAACGAGCCATCACGAGTGTAAGCAATTTCGCCATCTGGCGTGCGCACTTGAAAAAAACCTGAGCCTTCGATTTGTATGTCTAACGGATTATTTGTTATAGCTGACTGACCCGTTGTAAAATCTTTTTGGATTGCTGCAGTTCGAACGCCAAGTCCTGTTTGAACACCTGTCGGTGTAATCGAATTAAGTCCACTCGCCTGTCCTGGATCTTTCTGGTTTGAATACATAAGATCTTCAAATTCAGCTCGTGATTTTTTAAAGCCTGTTGTATTAACATTGGCAATATTATTTGCGACAACATCCATATTACTCTGTTGTGCGATCATTCCAGTAGCGGCTGTGTTTAAGCTTTTAAACATTCATGACTCCTTAAAAAATTAAGCTCTCGAGCTTCCGACTTGGTTAATTAACTTATCAGACATGCTATCGTATGTTGAAATAGCTTTTTGAGTTCCTTCAAAAACTCTCTGAGCCATAATCATATCTGTCATCTCGTTAATGATATTCACGTTACTTGTTTCTAAAAACCCTTGTTTAAGCGAGGGATTTTTATTTGCCGAGACTTCTGGGTTTATTCCATCACGGTATGTGAAAAAATTCTGTCCCACTTTTTGCAGTGCTTCGCTGTTTGCGATGTTAACTACTGAAAGTTTACCAATTTTATTTTCACCGTCGAACACTTCACCAGCATCAGATATTGTCACACTAGCATCACCTTTAAATGTTATCATTCTGCCTTGAGCATCATCAGATGCTAAGCCATCTGTGCCCTCAACAGCTTCAAGCAACACTGGATAACCCTCTTTAGTGACGAGTTGTCCTTGACCATCTACTGTGAAATTACCAGCGCGAGTTAAACGTACACCGTTAGGAGTTGAAACTTCAAAAAATCCTGGACCATCTATAGCAACATCAAGCTTACCACCCGTAGGTTTAAGACTGCCTTGTTCCATATTAGTGTGTGTACCGCTAGCATCGACAAAACCTTTGTCTCCACCATTAAGTTGATAAAAACTCTCGATCGAAGCCGGTACTCTTGGCACTTGAATAACATCAGGCTCTTTTTCTAATGCCGTTAAATATTCTTTAAATGTTTGTTGATCTTTTTTAAAACCAGTCGTGTTCACGTTGGCAATGTTATTGGCAATAGTATCCATTTTGAGTGATTGAGCCATAGCCCCACTTAAGGCTGTATAAATTCCTTTTATACTCATGAAAACTCCTTCCTGGAATTTTAAAAAAATTCATCAAGACTATCAAATTAAGTGTTACAGCAACGCTAATGCCAAAAGCTAGCTCACTCGATCTCTGTCGAGTCTTATATTGAGCGAAAGCCCTGTATTCTAATTCTTTTGGATTTGAGTATTAAAATTCTGACTGGACTTTTGTGAAGTCTAGGAAAATGCTGTCAGCTTTTTGGCACTGAAAAAAACCAGACTGTCAAAATTGCCATCTCGACGTTTTGTTCAGAATTTGCGATACTGAAAGAATGAAAAAGCTGATGACTTTAATTCTGGTACTCATAACTTTAAATTCGTCATTTTCTATAGCCGCTATTCAAGCTAATTTAGCTTTAGATCAAAAACTCAAATCCATGAGTCTCAAAGAAAAATTAAAACTTTTAGAAGAAAAACAAAGTGGTAAAACAGATCATTTTATTTTTGATTTACCTGTGACCTATAATCATAAGGTCAGCCAGTGGATTGGCTATTATCAAACTAAAGGTAAAACTTTTTTTCGCAATTGGCTTGAGAAAGCCTCAAAGTACATGCCGTACATTCAATCCGAATTAAAAAAAGAAGGCTTACCAGGGGATCTTGGCTACATGGTTATGATTGAGAGTGGTTTTTCAGCCAGCGCCGTGAGCACTGCTCAAGCAGTTGGACCATGGCAGTTTATCGGCTCGACTGGTAAAAGTTATGGACTGAATCAAAATTACTGGCTTGATGAAAGACGGGATTTACAAAAAAGTACTCGTGCTGCTGTCAAGTATCTCAAAGATTTATACACAGAATTTGGGTCTTGGTACTTAGTTGCTGCAAGCTATAATATGGGCGAGAACGGTTTACGAAAACAAATCAAAAAAAATAACACTAAAGATTATTGGGAACTTGTTCGCAGAAAAGCTTTACCTACAGAAACACAAGAATATGTCCCTAAAATATTAGCTGCTCTTATGATTGCAAAAGCTCCAAACTTATATGGATTTAGAAATCTCGATCCTGAATTTCCTGTCAATTATGAATATGTTCAAGCACCTTCAGGAACAGATCTTGATATGTTAGCCGATTACATGAGTGTGACGCGTAAGTCTTTGCGTGATATCAATGCAGAACTGGTATTAGGCTACATTCCAAAATCACAAGGTCATCACTGGATTCGAATTCCCGTCGGATCACTCAGTGTGGCACGACAGTTTTTTCGTGATCAAAACAAGAAGTCTGCATTAGACTAGCTATATGTTAATCGTTCAAAAGTACGGCGGAGCAACTCTAGAAACACCTGAAAAAGTCAAAGCAGCAGCTGAACGTCTCGCTGATTTAAAAAATGATAATATTCAAGTTGTTGCCGTTGTTAGTGCTATGGGTTCAACAACGAATGAATTAATTGCTTTAGCACATAAGGTTTCTCCGACACCACATTTACGTGAACTCGATATGCTCTTAACGGTTGGTGAACGCATATCGATGTCATTAGTGAGTATTGCACTCAATGATCTCGGACACGAAGCCATCAGCTTTACCGGTAGCCAAGCCGGCATTTTAACAGATGATGCCCATCTTAATGCAATGATTAAAGACGTTAAAGGGTTTCGAGTTCAAGAGGCTTTGCAAAAAAATAAAATTGTTATTTTAGCAGGCTTTCAAGGTGTATCACCAAATACTAAAGAAATTACCACTCTTGGCCGTGGTGGTTCAGATACATCAGCAGTTGCAATGGCCGCTTTTTTAAAAGCTGATCGTTGTGAAATTCTAAAAGATGTCCCGAGTATTTTTTCTGCAGATCCTAAGATTGTCGCTCATGCTAGGCCTATAGATAAATTGCATTATGATCAACTTTTAGAAATGACATACTGGGGAGCTAAAGTTTTACATTATCGATCGGTAGAACTCGCTAAAGTTGCAAAAGTAAAACTTTATGTAGGCCCGGCACACACCAATCATATGAAAACTTCTGCAACAACAGGAACACTCATTAACGAGGATATTATGTTTGAATCATCAAAGCCACTCGCTGTTAACTCACACTCGCAAGTTATGGTTATCCATTTTAAAAATTTAGATCTAGCAACAGCTTTAAATCAATTTGAAAAATGGTTAACAAAAAACAATGTTGGAATGCCTCAAATTTTAAGTGGCTTACAACAAAACAATATAACTCAATTATTTTTAACAGCACCGATTGAGAACTTAGCGGCTTTAAAAACTGCTCTTGAACAAGAGCCACTTTTTACTGTTGATTCTCAAAACTATTGTTCTGTAAGTCTAACTTGTACTGGTTCATCACTCAATCAAGTTTTAAAAAATGCAACGACTGCATTAAAAGAAAAAAATATATACCCTGTTCACTTTACTCAATCGAGTATGAGTTTAAATTACTTCATCTCTCAAGAAAAAAAGAATGAAGCCATTCAAACGCTTCATTCTTTAATTTAAAATTGATTTTACTTTTATTATGGCGTCTGAATAAAAGTATGTGTCTGATCAGAATATCTTTTGGTCATAATATCGAAAATATTTTTATTTTTTGATCCGAGAGCATACTCATCACCTGCGCTACCCGGTATACGTAATTTAGGTCTCCAGGCATCCGGATTAGGTTTAACTTTAAAACCATTGCCAACACCACTGACACCGTTTCCACCTTTTTTACCGCCAAACATATCACTTAAAAAATTCTTAGCACTTGTGATAAATCCACCACCAATGCCTTTTTTCTCTTCTTCAGCTGCTGGGCCACCTTCACCTTGTTGGATACCGCCACCGCCGCCTGCACCACCACCCATGCCGCCGCCACCTTGAGCTGTAGCAAATGGTGAGGCTGGTCCGCCAGTATCAGTGGTCGCACTTGCAACTTTAGTTGCTTCATCACCAAGTGATCCGATGAGGTCTTTGACTGCTTTCATTCCGTATGATGATCCAGTCGATACATTACCATTAGTTGTGGGTAAAGTATTTAAAGCCGCAACCATACCTTGCAAGTTTGGATTATTATTCAGAGACAATTTACAAGCATTGCCATTTGGATCAGTTACGCACACACACGCTGGCGAATTCGGATTTGCAACACAGTTATTTTGATAAACTGCACAACCTGACAACCCAGGAGTTAGCTTACACTGAGCCATAGTTGGCAAGTTATTACAATTCGTAGCCCCAGCAACGTTTTGACAATTACAAACTTTAGCTGCTTGCTGGGCTGATGCCACTGAACGCCCAGCTGTTTCTTCTAAAACGGTTTTTTTACCTTTGGCTTTCGAATTACAATTATTGTCAGCTGAACTAAATTCAGCCAACAGCTCTTTAATTTTTTGATCTATCTGCTCTCTCTTTGACATGCTTTGAGAAGTTGCTGAATTAAAATCTATATTCATTCCACATTGAGCGTAAATAGCAGCACTGTTTTTTAGTAAATCTTGAATTCCATCACAATCGCTCGTACATGAGGAAACATCTGAAGCACATCCCTCTTTAAAAGTATCAAGCAACCCAGCAGCAGTTTGTGTACCTAGAGTTGTTAAGACACAAGCATTAACTTCACCAGAACCTACTTTTTGACCAACTGAAAGTTGCCCGATGGCATTAAGAACCTGTTGTCCAGTTTTAATATTACTGTTATTCGATTCCTGTTCTTTAGTAAGCTCAGTACTACAACTTGTAACTGCCTTATCTGCACTAGTTGTACATGCTTGAACTTTCTTAGTCAGACTACTTAAACATGATTCAATCTCTGGAGAGGTTGAAGCGTCCTTGGCAATCGGTTCGCAAGATGTACTTTCTGCATAAGTTACATATGTCTTGCCATCATTACAAACACATGGCATTTCATAAGGTTTAAGAGTCTCAGCCGTCGCATGTGCTCTTAAGTTATTATCTAGCGATGATCCTAAATTTGGATTAGCTTTGGATTTATTTGGATCACAAGTTCCAGCGCTATTAGAAGCTTGTTTACTACTATCAAGAACACATTTTCGTTGCCCGTCATCCCAATTAAATCGATCATCAGATTCTTGCAAGTTCATACATTGTGTTATTGTACAAATACTTGGATTGTTAACACTACAAGTATTATCTAAACCAGCTTTGTTTGGATCTTCGCATGAGCCATTAACAAAAGCACCACCATTACGTCTACACATTGCCTCTGATGAGCAGTACTCAAATCCAATCGAACATTGACGATTGTTATAAGAATAACATCCATTTGATCCATTGAGTTGCGCACGGCATCCAGCTTCTGACGAACTACCGCTTGAAGTAGTTTTTGTACTACTAGTTGATTTTTTACTTACATTTGAGCTTTTTGTAGAACTAGGAATATTCACGTGTTGACAACTATTTGCATATCCATCCCAGTACCAACCAGGCCCCATAACACTACAATCTGCGGCTAAAGAAACCTGTGCAAATAAAAATATTAATGAAAATAAATAAAACAATGACCTCATTCCGACCTCACACTAGCCTATCGGCTAAAAACGAGAATCACTTGAACAATCACTCATAGGTAAAAATATAATCTCAATTTGAAACGATCAAAATTGATATATCAAAGCACAGACAAAACAAAGTCGATGTGCTCATCAGTATTAAAGGCTTGTGTAGTTAAACGAATGCCAGGACCACGAATAGCATGCAAAATTTTGTGAGAATTGAGTTTTTGCGAAATCTCACCTATCGAATGAGTATTCGTTGGTTTAAAATTTACAAAAGGTGTCGTATGAATTTCGTTCTGTGCAAAAGGACTCACGACTTGATATTGCTTTTCAGACAACCCGTCACGTAATTTCTGAGCTAATCTTAAAGCTTCATTTTCTATTGTTTTTGTACCGACACTTAAAATTAATTCAGTGGCCGCACCCAAAGCTGTAATTTCTAGAACTTGTTTAGAGCCAGGTTCAAATTTACTGGCATCACGCTTAGGTTCACAAGCAAAATCCGATGGATCATCGCAAGTCCCGTAAGTATAAGCACCAATCACACGCGGTTTTAGCTTCAAAGACAAAGAATTCCGAATAGCTAAAAACCCCACACCAACCGGAGACAAAAGCCACTTATGACTTCCTCCCATAACAGCATCAACACCCGCATCCCACAAATCAAAACTATGAAAACCAAGGCCTTGCATAATATCAACAAAAACAAAAATATTTTTGGATTTAGCAAACTGAACAAGTTCTTTTAAATGATGCATTCGAGCGCCATTCATAAATTGAATCCAACTAAAAGCAATCACTTTTGTTTTATCAGTGATTGCAGCTTTGTATTTTTCGACTGGTGTAGATAGATCAATTTCTGATTCAACTAATACAAGCTTAGCTCCTTGCGCATCACAAGCCGCTTTCCATGGATACAAATGACTTGAGTACTCTTGATCCCACATAAGTACTTCATCATCTGGATTTAAATCTATCCCAAAAGCAACTTGGTTAATCGCTCCTGCTGTTGATGTAAAAAAAGCGATCTCCTCAGGTAAACATTGAATCAACTGAGAAAGTTGCACTCTTGTGTTTTTAACATCACTCATATAGTCGTGATCAGTTAAAAAACCCTCTTGCCAAAATCTTTCAGCCCAATAATTAATTTTGTTTTTAGCAGGCAAACAAATCGGCTGCAAACCAGCATTATTCAAATGAACAATATCTGACTTAAAAAATTGTGATTTAAAAAAACTGAGTTTAGACTGCATTTTGGACCTAATTTATTTTATCAATTCCGACTTTGATTGTTTGTATCAACTGTTCTACTTGTTGATAATGCAATCTAAAGCCCAGCAGACAAACACGAATACAAAATTCGCCGTTAATTTCACAACCACTTAAAAACAACTGTCCTTGTTGATTAATATAGGCCAATAATTTGCGAGTCAGCTCTGAATTTTTATAACTAAATGCTTGAATTGTTAATTGAGGGTACGCCACGATTTTAACCCCCGCTATTGCCTTTAGCATTTTATTAAGTTCGTCAGACAGGGCTAATTTTTCTTCAAGATTTAATTGAAATGGGCCAATCCCAAAAGTTTTGATCGGCAACCAAACTCGCAAGCCTCGAGGATCTCGCGAAAGCTCAGGAGACATATCCGCAAAATCAACTTTTTCATAATCAAAAGCTTGATTCTCTAGGCCTGGCGATGGTGGCATGTATGAACTAGATCCCGCAAACTGCGTTTCAAAATATTTTTTGTTTCGCACAAGTAAACATCCAACTCCATATGGTATTTGTAATGCTTTATGTGGATCGAGTGCGACTGAGTCAGCCTGATCTATACCTTTGAGTTGCTCTTGCCCTTTGCTGGTTAACATAAATAAAGCGCCGTAGGCACCATCAACATGAAACCAAATTTGATGTTTTTTACAAATCACAGCAATTTCATCTAAAGCATCAACAGCACCTGTATTAGTCGACCCAGCAGTTCCAACAACTGCAACTGGCGTGAAACCCGATTGAATATCTTTATTAATTTGCGCCTCAAGCTCAGAAGATTTCATTTTAAAGTTTTCATCAACTGAGATTAAATTTAAACACTCTTGTGGAAAACCCAAAAAAGCCAATGCTTTGCCTATGCAATGGTGCACCTGTTTAGAAGCATAAAATCTGGCCTGATTTAAATCGCTTGTTTTTAGTTTTAAGTTACGAGCTGCAACTAAGGCCATCATGTTGGCTTGACTGCCACCACTCGTTAGCAAACCAGAAGCATTCGCATCAGTTATTTTACACATAGTTAAAAACCAACGAATGACTTCCATTTCTAAAGTTACTAGTCCTGGCGACAAACTATAATGACCAGTAAACTGATTTAATGTCAGCGCAATAACTTGAGCTGGCGCACTTAATGGATTAGCAGCACCAGCAACATAAGCCATGTATCCAGGATGGCCGGGCTGTTGACCCAAAGGAGCCACTTCATTTTGAATAAAACTCAATAATTTATCATATGACTCAGGCAACGCCGGAAAGTTTTTCGTTGTTTGATAGGCCCACTTAAAATTTTGATTAACATCGTTTGACTGAGCTTCTAAAGCACTGCCTTTTGCTGGCAAACTTGCTCTATTTTTTTCAAAGTTAACCACAAACTGCGAAGTTGATTCATAAGTCGATTGAATATTCGCAAGCGACATTTCAAGAGGTTGTTGCACTTGCTCAAACCATCTCTCTTTTTTCATTTGATCTAAAACATTTTCGCGAGTCTGATGAACATAGTCCTTTGTCTTTTTGATTCGGACAGCAGCATTATCATCTGATCCATCTAAGGTCGCAGCTATTCGAAATCCCGCATGTTGAAAAAAATGAGGTCTAAAATGAAAACGAGCATTAACGCTAGCTTCGTGACCACAACTCATAAAACTGCCACCTAAAATCATCTGATGTTTGCCATCAAAACATGGCGTTGAAAAATCATCATACAAGCGATGAACTTTAAATTGCTCTAATGGATTAAATTGATCTTCTGCCCATTGCCACACGTTTCCCATAACATCATAAACATCACAAATTTTCTCACTGTTATTAACTGGCGAAGCTGATGCATAGAGATAATTAAAATTAAACTTGTGGTCGTAATTTAATCGCTGACCACTTTCAACACTGTAAACATTTTTTTGCAAGACTGGATCTTGTGAGATATTTTTTCTTAACGTAACAAATTCAGCTTCTGTAATGAGACGATACTTTAAATTCGTATTTTGCGACTTTTTGCTATCTTGCTCTTGTTTCCAATGAGCATATGCCTTTGCTTCATGATAGTTGACTTCAGCCGGCCAATCCCAAGGCATATCAATAATTTCGAAAATAGTTCTCAACTTGTAATCATGCAGTCCCTCTGGGCCATATGACACCCAAAAAGTCGGTCTTTTTGTGTTACGAAACTTGCGCCACATGAGACCTTCAGTTTCCCAATATTGATCTTCGCTGTACGCACCCGTTGATACAAACTCATAGTACTCGGCATTGCTAATTAATTGCTGAGTTACCTGAAAATCTTTTGTTTGCGTTGATCTTTGGCCGAATTCGTTATCCCAACCAAAACTAGGTACAGAATCATTTTTGCCGTAAGTAACTGTTTGTCCTTTAACCTGCACCCATTTATTAATTGGCGCCTGTGCTTTTTCTTTCACAAAATGAGGAAACAAGGGCGACCAATATTTCGGAGTTTCAACTAAATCGATTGGCAGTTCTCGTATAAGCACGCTCGAGGTTTCAAAATGAATTTTTTCGTGCTCAAAACCCATAAATAACGACCACAATGGATGATGTTGATTTAATTTAATGCTCGGATTTTTACGACGAGTTTCTAAATCTAAATCAGGATGAGCCATAATAACATCTTTAACGATGTTATATATTTTTTGCCGATAGTCTTTAACGATTGCAACAGATGGCCATTCCATTTCGTTTTTAGACATGTCATCCCAGCTCATTTCATCAACGCCTGTTTCTAAAATTTTCTCTAAGTACAAATCAACAGGTTTTTCCACAAGACCAGCTAAACGCAATTTATTTAAAAATAATACAGCTGTGTGGCCATAATAAAACATTTTAGGATGTCTTAATTGATGATACGGAGACCTCACATAAGTAGACTCGTGTTTTATTCCTGAAAATAAAATTTCGGTCAACGTCCATGTGTTATCAAAATAATCCATAACATCTTGTCTTGTGCAAACTTCTAAATTTAATAATGGCAAAGCTTGAACATAGGCCATTCCAGTTTTTGCATCTTTGTAAAAGCCCGGACATTTTTCTGGATGTAAACCAGTCCACCAAGTGTCTTTAAATTTAGCCAATACTTCATTGGGACCATTTCGATCAATTTTAGGCGCTGACAAATTTGGATTTCGTGTCAATGAAACAACATGCGGTGTTTGACTATTTTGACCTGTTTGAGTTGTTTGCGATTGTCCTGTTTGCGATTCCATAAAATTACTCCGAATAAAAACAATAAAAAAACTGACTAGTCTATTATATCTTATAATAACTATCATTGTTACTATTTAAATATGTTCTAGTACATATCGTATTTAAATTATTGAATCTGTTATATAGCAAATCTATAATCTAGATCATAATTAAGTGGGGTTTTATGAAAAAAAGCTTTTTTGAATTCAATGTAAAGGATAGCCAGTCCGCAGACTATAGTTTAGCTCAACACAAAGGAAAAGTCGTGCTTGTTGTTAATGTCGCGAGTAAATGTGGATTTACACCTCAATATAAAGGTCTAGAAGGTGTGTACCAACAATTTAAAAATGATAATTTTATCATTTTAGGATTTCCTTGCAATCAATTCGGAGCGCAAGAGCCTGGCTCAAATTCAGAAATTCAAAGTTTCTGCGAACTTAACTACGGCGTTACATTTCCGGTACTAGGCAAAGTCGATGTAAATGGAGACAACGCAGATCCAGTGTTTCAACACTTGAAAAATGAAGCTCCTGGAATTCTCGGCACTAAAATGATCAAGTGGAATTTTACTAAATTTTTAATTAATAAAAATGGAGAAGTTGTAAGTCGCTATGCTCCAAATACAGAACCTACAGAAATTGCAGAGGACATAAAAAAAGCTCTTGCTGATTAACAACAAGAGCTTTTAATTTTGTACTTATTTTAATAAAATGAACTTGTCTTAAAACTAGTTCATTTTATCCTTAGATGCTTCTTTAGATTTTTTTGATTTTTTAGGAGTATCTAATTCTACTGATGCTTCGTCAGAAACAGCATCAGCCATATCAGCAGTCAACAATAACTGACCAATACCATTTTTAGCCAAAATAGCTTTTCTTAATTCTTCTTTGATGGCCAAGTTAGCTTTTAAAAATTCTTTTGCTTGATCACGACCTTGTCCAAGTCTTTCGCCTTTGTAAGAATACCAAGCTCCAGATTTCTCAACCATGTTAGCAGTAACAGACAAATCTAAAATATCACCTTCTTCAGATATACCTTCTCCATACATAAGATCAAATTCAACTTTAGTGAACGGAGGTGCCATTTTATTTTTAACAACTTTAACTGCTGTTCTATTACCAACGACGTCTTCACCATTTTTAATAGCTCCAACACGACGAACATCTAAACGAATAGTCGAATAAAACTTTAAGGCGTTACCACCAGTTGTTGTTTCTGGATTACCAAACATAACACCGATTTTCATACGGATTTGATTGATAAAGATGACTAATGTTTTAGAACGATTAATTGCAGCGGTTAATTTTCTCAAAGCTTGTGACATCAAACGAGCTTGTAAACCCATATGAGAATCACCCATCTCACCTTCGATCTCAGCACGTGGAACTAACGCAGCTACTGAATCGACAACTAAAACATCAACGGCTCCTGAACGAACAAGCGTTTCTGTGATTTCGAGCGCTTGTTCGCCAGTGTCTGGTTGAGAAATTAATAGATCTTCAACATTAACACCTAATTTACGAGCGTAATTAGTATCTAAAGCATGTTCAGCATCGACGAAAGCAACTACTCCGCCCTTTTTTTGCGCTTGAGCAATAGCAGACAATGCTATCGTTGTTTTACCAGATGATTCTGGGCCAAAAATTTCGATAATACGTCCTTTAGGAAAACCACCAATACCTAAAGCAACATCTAATGAAAGAGATCCCGATGGCACAATTTCAACGTCTTTGACTAATGAATCGCCGGTACCAAGGCGCATAATTGAACCTTTACCAAATTGCTTTTCAATTGTAGACACTGCAAGCTCTAAGGCTTTTAGTTTTTCTGCTTGAGCTTTCGGATCTTGTTGAGCGTTGTTTTGTGTTGCCATCGGTTACTCCTTATAAATTTAAGTCACTTATTTACATCATTAAATTGTGTTATTTTAAAAACTAAATATCTTTTATTTAACTATTAACTTGTTCTTCTATACAGAGCAGAGCATTGAGCGCTGCCATATATTGAATAACTTGTCGTTGCGTTACACTCGACGAACTGAAAACATTGTTAAAATCTTTATCAGTCATCGAGACAACAAATTCATGATGAAAAGTCTGAGATGATGTCTTGTTGCTATCTGCTTTATTTGTACCAGTCACAGATATAAAAACAGTCCCCACTGGCTTCTGTTGTGATCCGCCATTTGGACCGGCTATACCTGTAATCGACACCGCAATTATATTTTTTTGCGGCGTATTTTCATAAGCTGATTGAATCTTATTATAAAGTCCTTGAGACATAGCCAATGCGCATTGCACACTCACAGCCCCATGATCTTTAAAAACTGATCGCTCAATATCTAAAAATAAACTTTTACTCTCATTTGAGTAACTCACAACAGAACCCCAAAACAAACTTGAGACTCCTGAGTGACGAGTTAACAAACTAGATAAAAGTCCACCTGTACAGCTTTCAGCAAACCCCAGAGCGTAACCGTTGTCATCAAGAACCTTAATGACTCTTAACACAGCGGCTTCGACCTGTTTAATCAATGTGCTCACAGCTTCATCGATATTTGGACTCAAAACCAATTCTGTTCGTTTTCTATCCGGAATTATCATGCCTTCAGATACTTTCATATAATTTACATATAAAATTACATATTATTTTCACATATGCAAAAAGAATTTTAAAAGGTCTGGGTTTGCGCTCCAAGCCAAGAAGTTTGTGCGTAAACGATTTGCAAAATAATATTACAGATTATTCCTGCAGCAATATCATCAACCATGACGCCCACACCTCCACCAATTTTTTTATCGAGTTGACGTATCGGAGGCGGCTTCACAATGTCAAAAAAGCGAAATAAAATAAATCCAAAAACAACACTCTGCCAAGTCAACGGCAACCAAGTCATCGTAATCAAAAAACCAACGACCTCATCAATAACAATTTCTTTTGAGTCATGTTTTTGAACCATACCCTCGTAAGCCTGCGCCACAAGTATGCCGACAATCGACAGAATAAAAACAATAACCATATACGGAAGAATAGATAACTGAGCTAACAAATACCAAAGAGGAATTGTCGCCAGTGTCCCAACTGTTCCCGGGGCTTTAGGTGAGCATCCTGCGTAAAAAAATGTCGCAAACATTTTGATGAATTTATTTTTCATGAGGAAAAGCTACACTGAGACAAGTATCGTTGCAAGAGACAGCGCAAAGTAACTCAGATACTGTTACTTTGCATCTTATACACCATACACGAGTTACTTTACATTATCGTAAGCTTCTCTCACAATTTCTTTAGCCGCTTCTGAAGTATGCAAAGAGGCACATTCTTCTTTATCTAAAGCATAGCTATCATCGACTTTGATGTAATCAGGGCCGTTAAAAAGTGAACTCAATGGGTTCAATAGAGTTCTTAATTTCGACCATTCAGTATAACTAACACTCAAATAACAAACACAGTCATTTGTGAGTTGCAGCGATAAATATCCAAAGCTTTTTCCTCTTACATTGTTATATCCCATTGTGATAGCGCGACTTTTACAAGAGCCAAGCTTGCTTTTAATGTTCTTTGCCACAGCCAAAGGACGACACAGACTCTCTTGGGCATCATTCTTATCATAGTTATGCTGATCAGTAAAAAAACCTGGAGAACTCTTGATCAGCTCACACTTACCTGTAGCATTATCATAACTTAATTCTTCTATATGCTTCGGACTTGTACTGCGACCCGCATCATGTCCATAGTAGTAACTCGTTTTAAGAGCGATTCTTGTATCTTTAGCATGAGACTGCTGATCCTTGATATGACCTATACTGACTGTTTCCACTGAAGCAGATCCCGTATCTCCGCCGCCTGTATTAGTTTGAGCCAAAGCTTGAATCGATAAAACCATCACGCCAGCTAACATTAAATTTTTCATAAAAATCTCCTTTTCTAATTTGTTTTCAAAATTTGAAAATGGGAATCTTCCTGACGGAGGCGCCAAATTCACAACTTTAAAGATTGCAACTCCAAAGCCGCTCCAGACAGGACTATTTTGTACTTGGGTAATATTTACTGTACAAAGTTTTAACACCTAGGCCGTCAACGTCCCCACCAAACGTCAAGCGTACAAATCTGTACGCTTGCGAATTTACAAACCCATGACAAAATTAAAATATGTCAGATATCCAAAAGCCTTTAATTTATGATTTTTTAGATGCGGCACAATTTTTAAAATCTTGGGCTGATTACAAAAAAACAATAGATCCTAAGTTTTCACTTTCACAATGGGCCAAGGAATTAGGCTTTGAAAGTAGTGCCACAATTCGATTTATCTTACAAAGACGTCGCAATATTTCAGCGCGCACTTCAAAAGTATTTATGGTCAATCTCGCACTGGATGAAATGGAGTCTGACTATCTTCATCATTTAATTAATTACTCACAAGCACAAACTATTACACAAAGAAAAGCTCATGGAGATTATTTAATAAAAATCCAAAGACAGCGATTTCAACAAACACGCATCCCCGCAGCCGCAGCATCAAGAAATGTATTTGGTCCAATAATACTCACTCTATTAACTTTTGAAGATATCGAAAAAACAGCCGCTAACATCTCAAAACTGACTGGCCTTGATGAAATGCAATCTACTCAAATATTAGAAGATTTGGCAATGGACGGCCTTGTTAAAAAAGAAATCGATAAAACATTTAGCTTTGCCTCTAAATGTTTTACGATCCCTAACGATCCTGGACTCAAAAAATATTACGAATACTGGTTAGAAAGAGCCAAACAGGCTCTCAATTTACCGCAACACACTCGAAAATATCGATCTTTAAAATTTGCTCTTTCTGAACAAGAGCTAAATGAAGTCGTTGAAACTCTAAACGAGCAAGCCATATCATTGCTATCAAGATATCATGGTAACTCATTCACAGGTCGCAAGCTTTACATGTTCGAAACGGCACTTTTTCCCATTCTTATACAAAATGAATTAGAGAATAAATCAATTTCTCAAATAAACTCTAATATAGAAACCTAGTTCCTATTTCAGTGCGCAAGCAATTCCACTATCTTGAAGTGTTTTACAAACAGTTTCTTGAGCCATTTTTTTAATAAGTTCTTCGTTATCAGTATCTTTACAAGGCAACTCTCCAACGATCATACTCAAAACGCCGGCACCCAAAGCACCACCTTCTAAATATATTGCTGCTGGTGCTCCTATACCTGTGCATGCGAGATAGAACGCTCCGACTTGAATTGATAAACTAATAGCTGTCAACCCAGTGCCAATATTTTTTTTCGTTGAACATTGCAAAGCCTGTGGCTGAAAATGGTTGTTCGACAAAGCATACTGGGTCTGAAAAGATTTTAAATCAGTATTTGTAAAACATGCATACGATGCATGGGCAGAGTTAACCCCCAACAAAGCCATCAAAAAAACTGTCATAGATAATAACTTCATATATTTGAATCTCCTTCTTTCTAAAAAGTGCTTATACACTTTGCTCGCCAATTTTTTCTCGATTAGATGAAATTTAAGAGATTTTTAAAATCGAATTCTGAATTTAACGAAAATAAATCTCAAAACTCGGAAAATAGAACCCCAATGTGCATTTAATCGAATATGAAATCCGAAATACCGGATCATAATTTTGCATATAAACCTTTCGTAACATTTATAAAGAAAGGTGTTTATGAAGAAAAAAATACTAACAACAGCAGCTCTGCTCACTTTAACAACATTAAATAGCTATGCCTTACCTAGATTTACTCCGTCACGCTGTGCTCACGATAACTTAGCACAATGGTCAGAAGGGAATCCCTTAGAGGGAACTGCTCGCGGCCGTAACGAATGGTTAAAAGTATGCCATACGGACTCATACGATGTGATTTATCCAGGCGGTAATGAAATTGACCCCGATGCCTATACCGCAGGTCAAGTCCGTTTAAGCTATCCAACATATGGAAAAATTAACGGAACTAACGCAAAAGGAGAACCCATTTTCGAAGTTACAGGATGGACTGCTCCGACAACTCCACCAGCTGGACCGGGTGCAATTGAGTGCGCGATACCAACACCAAACAGATTTATTGGAGTCTGCACTGCTGGCTGTGTAGTACCTGAAACCGAAATTACGTTAAGCACTGGTCTCCTCAATATTGGAGATTTATATGGGCATCAAGCTGAAGCTGCTGTACCAACAATAGCTGAAAATGGTCAGTTTGTGTTGGAAAATCTTGAAATTAAAAATCAAGTACGCGATATCGTTGCAACTCATCAAGATATTCTCGTTATTAAAACTATTTCTGGTGGCGAACTTCGCGTGTCACTCAACCATCCATTACTTAATGGTGAAAGCATGATGGTTAAAGCTCAAAACCTTAAACTCGGCGACTCTTTAGTTACTTCTGATGGTCATAAAGATTTAATAATTGAATTATCAAAAGAAAAATTTTACGGACGTCTTTATAATTTAACGATCAAAACATCAGACAAAACAAAAAGTTTATTTATCGTAAATGGTTACATCAGTGGAGATAAAAAATACCAAGATGACGATGTGAGTGATTTTAATCGTAAAATATTTCGGCAGAATGCTTTGCAAAAATAATTAACTCAATTCCTTAAGGAAACCTCAAATGAAAACATTTATTTTAATCCTAAGCTTGTTATTTATTTTAGTTTCTTGCAAAGAAATGAGTGATGAAACAAAACCATCTATTCAAAGTAAAATTAATAAGCACCCCGATAGAATGAAATGTAACAGCGAAGCTGATCCATTTAAATGTCAAAAACTTGCATGCCAAAATGCAAACGGTCATTATAATGATCTAACAAAAGTTTGCTCGTGTCCTAAAGGCAGTTTGTTTTTTTCTCAATATGGTGGTGCTTGTCTATTGCCAGATTTTTCTAAAGACAAAGTTCTAAGTTTTAGCAAATCAAAGAATAGTCCATTTTATATTTCAGGATCCTCTACAAATTTACCAGACATGCGAATACAAGAGCTGACTTCAAGTCTGTCTTTACCCTTATTGATGGGGCAAAACCAATTAAAGATTTATACCGATGCATCACAGATGGCATCCTTATCTAAAGAGCTTTTACAGGGCTTATTTAACTTGGGGTTTCCTGCTACAGAATTAGATTGGTATGAGTCTAATTCTGGTTTTAAAAATGAAAACATGATGTCACGAACTGCTGTTCAATTCGTCTTTATCAACGATGATTCAGACGATAACACACTAGTTGCTCACAAAAAAATTAAAATGGGAATTCAGCTTTTAACGGATTTTAATAGAAAGTCTGAAGTAAAATCTTTCTCAGAACTTGGATGCGCAGAAATTTGCACCGAAAAAACTGAACTCATAAATGACGATGAATCAAAAGTTTATCGTGTTCGTGTGTTCTCTGGTGGTAATCCAATTCAAGACAGTATCATTTTATTTAATAAAATTACACACGATACAGAGCAAATGCTTGTTCTCTTTAACCAACGCGCAAGTCATCTTTACATATCAGATGGTCATGGTGGTTACGAAGTCTACAAATATACCGGTGAAAAAATAGCGACGGCACAGTCGTTAGATCAAAATTTTCCAGAGAAAATTAGACGCTTTGATAATGAAAAACAAACGCCTGTAGCAATTTTTGAAGGACAATACAACAACGTTGCTGACTCGGCTGCTGTGTTTGGACCATTTCTTGAAAGCAGTTACTACGGTTGGTTTAATGAAACTGATGAGCGTCCATTTTATTACGGCAAAACAATAACTTTGCTCGGAGAGGAAGATTTCACAGACCCAGTTCACAGTGCGCTCGTCTCACGAGTCGCAAGCGAGAACTTAACAAAACCAATTTTACCGTTTTCTATTTCAAGCTTGATCAATGGAGATTTTGACAAAGTTGTATCGAGAGTACCATTTAAAAAATTTGTAGCCAGTTTTTCTGCTGCTTTTACTTATACAACAGAAACTTGTAAAGCCAGCTCTCTTGCAAAAACAATAGAAAGTACTCAAAATACCATCTTATGGTTTACTGGCGCTGGTAATGAAGGAACTTCAGTTAACAAGTCTGATTTAATTTATTGCCCACAATCTTTAGAAAAGAAAAACTTAATAATTGTTGCAGCGACAAATGGCAGCGATTCTCTTTCTAAAGTATCAACTTTTGGTGAAAATTACGCTGACATAGCAGCTAATGGATGTTCAGCCGCTGAAGAAACTTGTGAGTTGGGCGCTACTTCTTTTGCTTCGCCAAAAGCAGCAAGATCAGCTGCAAATTTGATAACACAATTTCCTGAATTAAGCATCGAACAAGTCAAATTTACTTTGTTAATGACTGCCCGTGTTCCGTATTCGAAAAAAAGTATTTTTGTTCAAAATGAATATCTAAAGGTCAAGTCTGGAGGTGTTTTAGATGAAACTGCAGCTCGTTTGTTTTTGAATGAAATCATGAAGTACAATATGAATTTAAACACCTTTGATTATTTAAAGGCCACTGACGAAGAGCGTGAGTTAGTCTTGAATTCTTTAATTAAAGCTAAAGCTCAGCAATACAAAGACCTCAATAAAAACCAAATTACAAAGCTCATTAACAATCATTTCGAATATTTAACGAAACATTACTAGTTTAGTTAGGAAAACATATGAAAAAAACACTAATCTTATGCACATTAGCATTATTAACAATAGCTCTAATAAATAAAAAATCTCAAAACTCTCAGATATTAGACCAACAAGAACAAATGCTTACTCAGTTAGACACAGTAGTTTCTTCTAATTTAAAAAAGGAAAAAATTGAATTAGCAACACCAGCAAAAGTCGAAACAATTGATAACAATACTTACGCTAAAACTGTAGAGAGTTTAAGTCGTAAAGTCTTTTTAACACCCGAAGAACATCTACAAATGCGAGAGGCTCTAATGTCGAACGAGATGCGAGAACTCATCAATTTAGCTCTAAATGATATGTCTATGCTGACAGACACCAATTTCAAAAAACGTTTACGCTCTTTAGATGCTTTATATGAAGGACTCAAATTTAATGATCAACAGGTTAAGGCGACTTACATCGATTTTGCGACCAAAGCACTATCGCAAAAAGCGCCAATAGCTGTTAAAAACAATAAGAAATTATTTGAGAGTTTTTACGGTGATCGAGTTGAAATAGCTTTTATGATTAATAAAATTAACCGTGCTCAATCTATAGGTATATTAGATAAACATCCTTGGGCTGGTGAATACTTCAAAAGAGCTCAGACAATGGAAACAATCTATGAGGTTGCTTTATGAAACAAGTCAATCATAGAAAAATACTACTATTATCACTTTTATTTATCTTGCTTGGCGTAATAGTCTCTCTTGTGATTAGAAAAACTCTAGTTACAACTACTACTGTCGACATTCAAAAATTGGTATTACCTATAGTAGATCAATTAGAGATTAGTCAAATTCGAGAATCTGCAAAGCATTTACCATCAAATACTTTATCAAATACAGTACAAGAACATTTTTTCAAAATAAATTTAGCTGTTCCTGACCTAGACACACTAAAAGCACTCGAGTGGTTAAAAGCTGGTTTACGATCTAATGACACATCTGTTCGTTTAGCATCAGCTGCATTAGTGCGAACAATACTAATTGATGTTGGTCATCAAAACGTGGTTGTTAATAGCAACATTAAAACAGCACTTGATTCCATATTTTTGCTTTTTAAAGAATATGGAAAAGAAGTGTTGGATGAAATGCAAGATACCAACCCAAACTCTCCAGCTTTGAAATATTTAAAAAATGTTAAATCATAGAGGAAATAACTTATGAAAAAGATTAATTTTAGCCTAGTCGGTATATTTATAGCTCTACATTTAAAAAGTATTGTTGCTGTTTCAGCAGTTGTTCCCGTCACGCGCGAAAATGGCAACGTCAGACCATTAGGGGCTGGCTACGACTCAGCTACACAAACACTCTACCAAGCTTGTGTTGACAATCAAACTGACGATTCAGCTGATAAAGGAGACATTGTTAAAGAGCTTCCATTTGGCAGCTTTTCACTTTCACTTGAATCCAGCCAAGATGTCATTTCAGAAAAACTAGGAATAAATGCCGGCGGAAGATATCGAACCGGAGCTACAACTATTTCAGCTTCTGCTGAGTTTTTAAATCAAACGCAAAGTAATTCTTTTAGTATAGCATACACTTATGTATCAGAGCATCTCTTTCAAGAAGTTATGAATGCCTCAAGAAATCACCCCATTAGACCTTTGCCAGGTTTTAAAGATGCTGTACATACAAGTGATATTTTTTATCAACGCTGTGGTGATGAATATGTCAGATCACGCGAAATGGCCGCAAGATTACTCATCAATATTAACGTATCTTTTGTATCGAAAGCTGAACGAAATCGCTTTGCTGCATCATTTGGTATAGATTCACCTGTAACAACATTTAAAACAGAATTTGAAAAAGATAAATCAACGTTCAGCGCCAACAATAGAATGTCAATTCGAGTCATTCAAATCGGCGGAGATCAATCTAAAATCGGTAAAATTTTATGTCCTAAAAATGCGAATGGACAACCAGATCCTGAATGCGAAAAAAATGCTAAAATTGCTGTCGACTGTAGTTTTGGTAATATAGGTCTCTGTACTCAACTTATTGCAAATGCTATAGCGTATGCCAATGCTCAAGAGGGTGAAAACTTTCCTCAACAAATTAAAGATGGACAAAATTACTCGTTAGTTGCATTACACACAGCACCTTATATATCTTTAGGTGAACCATTTTTATTACCACCACGTCGCGAAAACATTATGGAATTTGAAGCTACAGTTAAACAAGTTAGCGATATTTTCGAATCTCAATACCAATTATGGTCTTACTCAAACAAACTCTACCGTGGCCGCGCTCCACGTTTATCAGATCGTCAAAAAAACGAAATGGAAAAGCTGCAAAACATGCACTACAAAAATTTAGTTCGTACAACAACAGCCATAACTAAGTGCTATAACTTAGGATATGATGTCTGTAATGCAGAACTCGACAATACACGTACTTACATCGGTCTTGATAAAGACGGCAGTATAGAGGAAAAACAATACTCTAACATTGAAAAACTCACCGATGCAGAAAAATTTGTACAATATTGCGATATTGCTGATGATGATCATCCTGACATTAAAATGACAGTTAATAGTTTAAAAGCGCATGCCAAAGAACAATTGCAAGGTGATGAATATGCTGTCAAAAAACTAGATGAAGGTGATCGCTGTCGGAACTTGTCTGATTGGCTCGAAAATCAAACAGAAATCGACATGTCGGACAAAAGCTATTTAAAAATTGGATCTTTAGCTCCATTGGGATCATTGATTAATTTGCAAAAATTGAAACTGCGAGCAAAAAAAATTAAAGACATTTCATCTTTAAAAACTTTAATAAATTTAATTGAATTAGATTTGGATGATAACTTTATTTCTGATGTATCTTCGCTAAGTGAATTAAAAAAACTTGAGTTACTAACTATTAAAAACAATAACATTGATAACTTAAAACTAAGTGTTTTAAGTCAAATCGATACTCCTTATGGAGCTTTAAAAACGATAGATGCTCGAGGCAATAGTCATGATTTGACATGCCCACTTGCAGACAAAAAGCGTTGTAAATTATTAGATTTTTCAAATTCTACACAACTTATCAGTTCTTTTGAAGATTGTAGCTTAAGAGTGGGACACCAGTCTGTCAGCATCGGCGATCGAGTGCTTGTAACAGGTGGCTATTCAATGAATGACAGTGGCTATTATTTATCTAGTATGCAAGTTGTAGGACGAGATGGATGTAAAGAAACTAGTTCTTTACTCAATCGTGGACGATCAGGCCATACAATGACCACATTAAAAGGCGGGCAAATTCTAGTTGTGGGTGGCCATACAAACACATTAGAAATAATTAATCCTAAAACACTTATCTCTCAGCCTTTAAATATCTCAATGCAAGATTATCGTTCTCAACATACAGCAACCTTACTGCAAGACGGTCGAGTTTTGATTGCTGGTGGATATATGGATGTTATCGATTTTGCTGTTAGGTCTAATCATATTTCAAATAGTTTCGAAATCTACAATCCTCAAGATGGTAGTCTACAAAATGTCGGAGAAATGATTGTGCCACGAGCAGAACACACTGCCACACTACTTGATGATGGACGTGTTTTAATCATTGGAGGTTACTCAAAAAATCAAATGATTGATATTGTTGAAATTTTTGACCCTAAAATTAATAAAGTATCAATTTTGAAAAATAATTTAAAAATTTCACGCAGCAATCATAATGCAATCAAGTTAAATAACGGCACTGTGCTCATTTCGGGTGGCTATGATTACGAAACAATATTCACGCAAGGTCAAGAAACCAAAATTATGAAAGGCTTAAAATCTTTGATTTTGTTCGATCCAAAACTGAATATTTTTAGAATTGTAGATGATGTTTTATCAGAGGGGCGCGGTAATATTCAATCAAGCTTAATGAGTGATGGACGAGTCTTGCTTGTTGGCGGAGAAACAAAGGGCGCATTTTTTGATGGTTTAAGACTGATTATTGATAGCACAAGTCATGAAATACAAATTTTTGACCCAGCATCAGAAGCTATTTACTCAGCTGGACAAATCGCTCGTGGACGAGCATGGTTTACCGCCAACAATATAGGCCAAGATAGCATTATTGTTGTTGGTGGGTTTGGCGACAAAGGCTCATATAGTTCGGTTGAACTTATTGTTTATCGCCCCAAATAGTCTTCAAGAAAATGGTTTCATGTTAGACAACAAAAGCTGCATGAAACCTATTAATAACTATATTGAACTAATTTTTTAAAATATTCAGGAACATCCGCCTGCACAAGAATTCTTTTTTGGGTATGCGGATGTGTGAATTCGATTGAAAAAGAATGCAACATTAAATTCTTGTGAGACCCTGGCTTTTCTTTTCCATATTTAGCATCGCCAACAATAGGATGACCTTCACCAGCTAAATGCACACGAATTTGATTTTTCTTACCCGTGAGTAGTTTTATTTTGAGCAAACTGTATGGGCCGACTTCTTTTACAACTTCGTATTGAGTCTCTGCTAGTTTACCATTTTTATCGTCTTTTGATGAATGAACAAAATAATCTTCATCCTCTTGCAAATAACTTGATATTAATCCTGATTTTTTTTGCAAAGTTCCGCGTACAATTGTGTAGTAATACTTATCAGTTGATTTCCAATTGTTTTTTAAAAACTGCTGAGCCTGCTCTGATTTTGCAAAAATCAAAACTCCAGAAGTTGCTTGATCTAACCTATGCACGACAAAAACTTCTTTGTTAGATCTTGGATTACCTTTACGCACATATTTTTCTAAAGCGCTGTGAATTGTTTTTTCTTTATTCCATAATGCAGCAACAGTTAGAAAGCCCGCTGTTTTATTGCCAACAATTAAATCTAGGTCTTCATGCAAAATTTCATAACCTAATGGCTGATGCTTTTTAGGAATTTTTGGTTTATTCAACATAACCAACTCTTTCAATTCAAAATGATCTAAATTCTATAGCTTCACTAAAGCTGAAGCCCAAGTAAATCCCGCACCAAAAGTGACCATTGATATAAGCATACCTGGTTTTAATTTACCGGCTTGCATAGCATCGTACATACCAAGCGGAATTGTCGCAGCCGTTGTGTTTCCAAATTTATGTATCGTTGTGTGAGCCTTAGCGATAGGAATTTGCATATCTTCACAAACTTTTTGATTAATACGTAAATTAGCTTGATGGAAGAAATGCATATCTATGTCCTCTAGCTTTGTATTTGTGAAAGCTAGAGATTCATTTAAAACCTCTGGCATTTTAGTCACAGCATTCATAAAAACCAATCGCCCATTCATTTGAGGATAAATCATCCCCTCATCGATCATAGCATGAGTCACACGCTCTGGACCAAAAGCACTACCCGGTGCTGGCATCCATAGTTCTTTAGCAGCAGAACCTTCCGCATGTAATTTAGTAACTAAAATTTGTGGATCATTTTTTTGCGTCACTTTTGTTTTTTGAACAATGACAGCTCCTGCACCATCCGCAAATAAAATTGTAACTCCTTTACCACGTGGAGTTTTGTCTAATCCCTTAGATTGAACCTCGGCACCAATAACGAGCACACACTCATTTGATCCTTGTGATATAAAATTTTGCGCAATAGACAATCCATAAATAAAACCAGAACAAGCCTGACGAATATCAAAATAAGGAATTCCAGTTAGTCCTAATTTAGCTTGTACAAAAGCAGCACAACCTGGGATATCAGTATCGGGGCTAGATGTTGCGACAACAATCATATCGATTTGCTTAACATCAATTTTAGCGTTTTCTATGGCTATAAGCGCAGCTTGATAAGCTAAATCCGAAGTACATTGATCATCATTAACCCAATATCGCTGTTCGATGCCCGTACGCTGCTGTATCCACTCATCAGAAGTTTCAAGTAAAGTCTCTAAATCTGTATTTTTAACTAATCTTGGTGGAATATAGCCACCAATACCTGTGATTTTTGCTGCTATTTTTTCAGACATATTAACATCCTTTTGAGGCTTTATTTTCGGCGAGCTGACATGAGAAAGCAACTATGAAAGTTATTTTTTAAAACCTAAAAATCTAATTTTATTTGAATTTGAACTTTCTACAGGCTTTGACACTTTTGTTTGTTGCCCTTGTACTTTACCCGACTGGTAGTGTTCTTTTGAAACTTTTCTCGAACGAGACTTTAAGCTTTTCATTCTCGGATAGCAGTCTTCTAAATACTTTTGCACCTGACTTGATGCTTGAACCATAAGACTTTTTGAAGATTTACTCAAAGCTTCAGAAAACCTTAAATTATCCGCAGAAAGTGATTCATAAAATCCATCAATAAAACCAATCTTAAAAGAATCACTATCTAATTTCGAGTTTTGATGACCTTTGATCTTAAGCCAACAGCTTTCTGCTGATTGAATTAAAAAATGAAATACATATTCTGCCATCATTATGTTTTCAGGCAAGCCAAAAAATTCAACAGCTGTTTCGTGACGACCTGTTTTGACATTAAAAATTTGAATGAGAATAGATTTAACAAAATAAAATTCATTGATGGTTCCAATTAATTTTTTTTCAAAAACAGATATATTTTTTTTATGAAAATAAACAACATGTCTGCGAATTTTACTTTCAAAGTCATTTTTAAGTCCAATTTCTTCGAGATTGTATTTTAAATACAATTCTCGTACTTTAGCCGCTGCCAGCATAGATTCATGTTCATTATCTGACTGAGCCAAAGACAAAAGTTTTTTAATTTTTTCAACAAGCGGTGTTTCAACATAAGAATCATCTATGTTTTTAAAATCTAAATTTTCATCTATGAGTTCTAATTTAGCACTTTGAAATTTATGACTTAACCGAATGTGTTCACAAGCTGACTTAAATTCGGGACCATGAGATGCAGCATACGATGAGCTCGCTCCATATTTTTCACTTACGATTTGGTGTGCTATTTCATGTTTTAGAACACCAACAACATTCAACCACTGATGTTCAAAAACTAAACGTCTAGAAATTGAAATAACTCGAGTTAATGAATCGAACTCACCCCACTTGGACTGAGAATCAAACAGTACGATTTGAGCTTGTGTAAATTTTAACTTGAATGTTTTCCAAACATCAAAGTACTCACGCTGAAGTTCGAGTAAAATAATTTTTTCAAAATCAGCGTGCGTACGCATAAAACCAACTAATGACTGCTTGCCAAATCAACAGTCATATTAAAAACAAGCTGATCAGACTTAGAATCTTTGCTATCTAAACAAAAATAACCAACACGTTCAAATTGATATCGTATCTCTGACTTGGCTTGAGCTAAACTTTTTTCTAACTTAGCGTTCTTGATGACTTTAAGAGAATTTGGATTCAGATTAGATTTAAAATCTTGTCCCTCAGGCACATTCTCTGGATCAGCTACTTTAAATAAACGATCATACAGTCTAATCTCAGCATTCACACATTCTGTTGCTGATACCCAGTGAACGATACCTTTAATTTTACGACCGTCTACAGTTGGTTTACCACCCAAAGTCACAGAATCATAATCGCAACGTAATTCAACAATTTGTCCAGATGCATCTTTGATAACTTCTTTACATTTGATGACATAAGCATTGCGCAAACGAACTTCTTTACCTGGCGCCAATCTGAAAAAGTCTTCTGTTGGATTTTCCATAAAATCTGAAGCATCAATATAAACTTCTTTAGTGAAGTAAATCGTACGTTTACCTAATTCATGGTTTTTGGGATGAATAGAAGTTAAGATTTCTTCTTTGTGACCCGCTGGCACATTATCAATAACAACTTTGATCGGATTTAAAACAGCCATTGCTCGATGTGCAATTTCATCTAAATGATCACGCACACAACTTTCTAAAATCTCGATATCAATTAAACTTTCAGCCTTAGCGACACCAATTCTTTTAGCAAATCTATGCATAGACTCTGGCGTGTAGCCGCGACGACGTATTCCTGAAATTGTTGGCATACGAGGGTCATCCCAACCGTTTACATATTTTTCTTTAACGAGTTGTAAAAGTTTACGTTTACTCATCACAAGATAAGTCATGTTCATGCGTGCAAACTCATATTGTCTTGGCTGAGCTGGCACTCTAACATTGTCAATACACCAATCATAAAATGGTCTATGATCTTGAAACTCAAGCGTACAAATTGAATGCGTAATATGCTCGATAGCATCTGACAATGGATGAGCATAATCATACATGGGATAAATGCACCATTTGTCGCCTGATCTGTGATGATGTGCTTTGCGAATGCGGTATAACAACGGATCACGCATATTCATATTGGGTGATTTCATATCAATTTTAGCACGTAATACGTGCTGACCTTCTGCAAACTCACCAGCTTTCATTCTGCGAAATAAATCTAAATTTTCTTCAACTGAACGATTACGATACGGAGAATCTTTTCCTGGAGTATTAAAATCACCGCGATACTTTCTTAAATCTTCTTCGTTTAATGAACAAACATACGCTTTACCGTCACGAATAAGATCTTCAGCCCAGTTATAGATTTGATCAAAATAATCTGATGCAAAAAATAAATTCTCACCCCAATCAACACCTAACCATTTAACGTCTTGTTTGATAGATTCAACATATTCAACTTCTTCGGTTTCAGGGTTTGTGTCATCAAATCGTAAATGACAACGACCATTGTAATCTGTTGCTAAACCAAAATTTAAACAAATTGATTTTGCATGCCCTAAGTGTAAATAGCCATTCGGCTCTGGTGGAAACCGAGTAACTATTGTTTGGTGTTTTCCTTCTTTAAGGTCTTTTTCGATGATTTGTTTTAAAAAACTAGGGCCATCGGCCAAAGTAGAATTTTTATTTTTAGGATCATTATTATTTGGTGCTTTACTCATTTTTTTAAAATCTCTTTACTTAGTTGTTAGTAGCAATTTCTTATTTTTTAGTTCCAATACTTTGCTGACTTAAAGATAACATCTGTTTCATCGTTTTCTCTAAACCTTCAGTTGAACCATCCAAAAAGATCGTGTTGCCTTTACCTGTTTCAGCAAAATGCTTAACTGCATCCGTCCACATCGAAAATAAAATAAATGAACTATCGAGGCCGGCTTGCTTCATTTCATCAGCGGCTTTAGCCATACCTTTAGCAACTTCTTCACGAAATAAAGCAATACCTTCACCGCGCAATTTTGAAGCTTCTTTTTCGGCTTCAGCAGAAATTTTAATCGCCATACCATCAGCTTCAGCAGCTTTAGTTTTTTTGATTAACATGGCTTGTGCTTCGTTTTCTGCGGCTGCACGTAAATTACTTGATGCCACAACTTGAGCCATTGACTGCATAATCGTTTCATCAAAAGTGATATCGTTTAACTGCATATCAATTAAGTGATAACCCCAAGATTTTAAATCTTCATCAAGTTGACCTTTGACGGCTTCGACGATTTCACGACGCAAACCTAGAATTTCGTTTTGTCTTTTAGTTGCCACAAACCCGCGAACACTGCCTTCGACAGTACGATTTAGAGTTTGCATAAGAGACCCAAAATCAATAAATTTAAATGCTACGTTTTTAATAGTCTCTTCAGTTTGATCAATAACTGAGTAAAGTAGCATGGCTTTAAAATTCACATTAGCCTGATCGACCGTAATGGCTTGAAACTGCAACTCAATCGACTGATTCTGAACTGAAACTCTTCTAAAAACAACTTCAAGAAATGGAATCTTTAAGTTTAAACCTGGGTACATCACACGACGGTATTTACCAAACATCGTCACTACACCGACTGTTCCTTGATTAATTGCGACAAACATACCACCGAAAAAACCGACAGCTATTAATAATCCAACAAAACCAAAAAAACCTAAATCGAAGAACATAAATTACTCCTTGGTCTACAAAGACCAAGGCTAAGACTATCACAACTCAAAGCCCTTTGTTGAGTTGAAACTGTAAATGAAGCACTGAACCTAGGACTAGCTTTAGCGATTTAAAAAATAAGCAATGATATACGATAGCACTAAATACAAAACGATTGTTCTAGCCCAAAAGGCTTTGCGGTTTTCTTGATTAACAGCTAATGGCTTTGTCGCAATATCTTTAACACGATTAATCCAAATAGGAACAACTTCTGATTTGTGTATAAACTTGCCTTCAAAACTATTTATAATATCAGAACTCGCAAATTGTATGTCCAAATAGAAAATCTGCGCTAAGTAAACTTTTGTTCTAAACTCAGACACAGCTAGCATATTCACGGGGCTGTTGTCTGTTAGGTTTTTTTCACCCTGATCATCACGAATTAAATCGTAAACTATGTGACTTTTTTCAAGCCACTTAAGCATAGGATCTAACTCTTGCGGAGTAAAAGGTCCATACCTATGCTGATACATAAAATACCTCTAAAGATTGTTTTTCTTTTTCTCTTTTTTAGCATCTTTTAACTCAGAAACCAATAAATCTAAGTAGCTTTTGGCCATTTGTTTGACGCCATCTAGTATTTTACCATCTGTATCATTTTGTATGACAGAAACATAAGCACGACTGTTGCTTTGCTGACCATGCAAACGCCCCATAAACCATGCGTTGTAAATTGACAGCTGACTAAACTCATTCTCTTCTTTTTTTGTGTCTACGCTATTAGCGGCATCAAAAAAATACAATTGCTTTCTTCTCAGTAAAAAAATTCGTTCTTTTCCCTCAATTTTAAATTTAACGACTTGGTATGACAAGTCTTGCGCCGTCTTACCACTACGAACACGTGAATAAATATAATCATCCAAAGTTTGCTCTAGATTATCATGTGATTGATGTTGATATTGATCGACAGATGAACCAAGATCCTCTTTTAGTTCAAAGATAGTATTAAAACCATCAGCTTCACGGACTAATGCGACAAACCGCAAAGCCTCTTGTGAACCACCACGATCTTTTTCGCGACCACCAACATCAAGCACTTGCCAATTTGTCGACTTGAAAGCATTTTCAAATTCTTTTTTAACTTTGTCATAGTCTTTTTCATTTATAATTGAGCTTGATTCAACCCCATCATTTTTCAATTTAAGTCGAGACACATCTGCAAATTTATTTGCTTTTTTAACTTCGAGAGCACGAAAGTCTTCATATGACATATTTAAGTATTTTTGCACGATAGCTGGAACTGCTATTTCTTGCCCGGTCAAACCAGCTATGTAGTAACTCCATAAGTCCTTAGTTTTAATATCTTCGACGGCTTTAATGGCTGCAACAAAACGAGTAAAATCTAAAATCATTGGAGCAGCTCCTGCATCGTCAGAATCAACAACTGTCCAAATGAGTTTTTTCATGTATGAAATAATACCAAAGTTTTTGTTATGCGGGTCTCCGACAACACGACCTGTAATATTTAAAACATTGGTCACTTCTTTGAAATAATTCTGAGAATTAACTTTAGCCCAAGCCCAATACTGTTCAGCATTACTGCGTAATAATTGCGAGGGGCTTTTTGATTGCAGTAATTGCTTAAAAACCTCATGAGGTTTTTGTTTAAACAAGTCTAAGCACTGTTCTTGTGCGTTGGCATTGAATGTGACAAACAATACTAAAAACATAGGCATGAATTTTTTCATAAGAAAATTCCCTCGCAAGATAATTTGATATTTTTATTATTTTTAAATTTTTTACTTCGCACGAACTGTTTAGGGTCTAAGCCTCTCCAAACTTCGGGCATCAATGGTTTGTATTTATCAAATGACATCTTAGCTTCTGCTAAATACGCTGCATAATCTCCGAGTATATTCCAGCCGTCTTCATAAATAGGTGCTATTTCTAACTTAAGAGGTTCTTGTAAGGTTTCTAAATACTTAAGTCTTTCTTCAATAAAATCTAAAACAAGTAAATATTGTTCTGCAGACTCTTGAGGTCTTAAAGTTCTAAGCTCTAAGCGCGACTGTTCAGTGATATGAGCAGAACTATCCAAATCTCCACGAATTCCTAAAGCCACATATTTATAATTTAGAACGGTCCAAAAATGTCGAATCACATCTGATGCTTTAATTTTTGTAGGTTGCGTTTTAAATTTTTGAAAAAGCTTTTCTGTATTTGTATAAATTAAATCAAGATCTCTAGCGAAGTGCACGTGCTCGAATCCCGTTAAAGCAAATAACATCTCTTTCATTTGATTGAGATCTCTTGCATATTCTCGATTATTCGCTAGCGAGTTTAACACAATACCTACTGCTGGATTGTTATAAAAATCAACTATGAAATTGTATAACAAGAGTGGTTTGTTTTTAAAATAATTCAAATCAATATTATTGTGACCAGAACCAGAAATCTCGTGCGGAACTAATCCGTGCTTTTTCATCACTTGAAAAACATTGTCTTCGATAAACTGTACGTTACTTTGAATGAAATTTTTAGTAAATTTAACAGCCTTTATTTCAATGACACCAGGATCATTTGTAATTTCAATTTTTAACCCATTCTTAAAACTAACTTTAAAATTACCATAAATAAGGGGGCTGTCTGCGGCCTTATCGACTGTGCACAGGCGAGTTTTTGCACAGTATTTGACATAGTAATCCCAAACCTGTCTTTTACGCATGTACAAATCACTACTATACAAATCATCATGAACCGGATCAGTTCTATGTAAAGTAAAAGTCCATTCTGGGCCATGATGTAGTTCTTCAGTTAACTTATCAACTTTGGATTTAGCCAAAACTACACAACTCACAAACTGTATTAAAATGAGACTCATCAAAAAATTTTTCATCAATAATAGCAAGTGCAAATTAAGCACTCATTTTAAAGCCATATAATGGATACGAAATCTTCTCTTAACTGAGCCTGTGCATAACTTATTGCAAGCTGTCTAATCTTTAACCTAGTATAGGGCTCAATGACCGACGACTCAAATAACGATTCTAACTCTAATCCTAACAATAGCCGCTCTAAACGCGGCTATCGCAAGCGTCGGTTTTTAACACCTGCCCAGAGAGCAGCTTTACCCAAATACACTCTGCCACAAGCTAAATATAAAGTTATGGAACTTATGGCGACCCGGGACCATAGCGTCAAAGAAGTCAAAAAAAAGCTGTCGCCTCGCTGTGAAGTCGAAACCCTTAAGCAGCTTTTAGATTGGCTGCAAGAGCAGCCCTGGCTGCCAAAAGAAGAAAAAATCCAAGAACAAGTGATTCATGCACTTGGACGTCGAAAAAAAGGGCAAAATTATATCAATAAAAAATTGAGTGCGATGGGGCTAAAATCAGTACGTCTAAATCCCGAAATCGAGCTTGAAAAGGCTCTCGACTGCGTACAAAATAAATGGGATAAAAACGAGTTCAAAGGCCTGCCTTTTAAAGAAATGCAAAAGGCCAAGGCTAAAGTTATTCGCTTTTTAGCAAGTCGTGGTTTTGATCTGTCAACTGCACAAAAAGCTTATAACTTATATTTTAAAAATAACTCATCTTCGATTCAAAATGCTGAAGATGAAATGACTGAGGATAACAATTGTGAAGACTAATATGATGACTAACTCTGAAATTAGAAATGCATTCGTAAATTATTTTAAAAAAAATGGCCACGCTCATGTCGGCAGTTCTAGCCTTATTCCAGAAAATGACCCGACTTTGTTATTTACAAACGCAGGTATGAATCAATTTAAAAATTTGTTTTTAGGTTTAGAAAAACGCGATTACAATAAAGCAGTTTCAGTTCAAAAATGCGTTCGCGCTGGCGGTAAACACAACGATTTAGATAATGTTGGTTTTACAGCACGCCATCACACTTTTTTTGAAATGCTTGGTAATTTCAGCTTTGGTGATTACTTTAAAAAAGATGCGATTCATTACGCTTGGGAGCTTTTAACAAAAGATCTGCAAATTCCAAAAGAAAAATTGTACGTCACAGTTTTTGAAAATGATGATGAAGCTGCCGATATCTGGCACAAACAAGAAGGCGTACCTAAAGATCGCATTTTTCGCTTAGGCGAGAAAGACAACTTTTGGCGAATGGGTGATGTGGGCCCATGCGGACCATCAAGCGAAATCTTTTATGATCATGGACCGAAAGCTGGTAAAGAATCAGATCCTTACAAAGGGATTGTTTCAGGTGAAGATCGCTTTGTTGAAATCTGGAATTTAGTTTTCATGCAATTTGAAGAAACTGCTCCGGGTAAATTACATCCACTGCCAAAACCATCTGTCGATACCGGATCTGGATTTGAGCGGGTCATAGCAGCTTTGCAAGGCCAATATTCAAATTATGATACGGATTTATTTTCTCCGATGATTAATATTGCGTCTGAAATAGCAAAACAAAGTTACGTTACTGATCCTGAAACTCTACGAACAGATGCTATTGTTCGTGATCGTGTTGCTGCTATGCGCGTACTCGCAGACCATTGCCGTTCAACTTCATTTCTAATTGCTGATGGGGCTTTACCGTCAAACGATGGTCGCGGTTATGTTTTACGCCGAATCATGAGACGTGCAATTCGTTATGGTCGCAAGTTATCAATGGATAAATCTTTACTTTTACCAATGAGCGAAGCATTGATCAAAAATATGTGTGATTTCTATCCCGAATTAAAAGCTCGTGAATCACATATTTTATCAACAATCAAAGATGAAGAAAGTCGTTTCTTACAAACTCTAGATAATGGCACATCTATTTTTCAAGATGAAATCAAAAAAATTAAATCATCAAATTCTAAAACAGTGAGTGGTGAAACAGTTTTTAAACTCTATGATACTTATGGATTTCCGGTTGATTTGACAGCTCTTATGGCCGCTGAACAGGGTTTAAATGTTGATGAAACTGGTTTTGAAAAAATCATGCAATCAGCAAAAGAAAAAGCCAAATCATCATGGAAAGCAAAATCACTACAAGCTGACGCTAAACACTTAATTGAGTTTGGCCAAAAACATTCAAGCAAACCTACCCACTTTGTGGGCTATGATAAATTATCTGACTCAGGTCAAGTCGTTGCGCTCTCAAATGGATCAGCAGAAGTAAAATCTCTCAAACAAGATGAGCAAGGTATCGTTATTTTAGATCAAACGCCTTTTTATGCAGAGGGCGGCGGACAAGTAGGCGACCAAGGTATCATTGAGTTTGCAAATGGTTCAGCTAAAGTTTTAGACGTGACCAAACAAGGACAAAGCTTTCTACATCACATTGAAATCGTTAAAGGGCAAATCGAAGTTGACCAAAAAGTTCAACTCAAAGTTGAAACTTTAGAACGTCGCCAAACAGCTAGCAATCACTCGGCAACACACTTAATGCATTCAGCATTAAGAACAGTTTTAGGTACACATGTCACGCAAGCAGGATCTCTTGTCGACAGCGGCAAAACTCGTTTTGATTTTACTCACAACAAACCGCTTTCATCTGAAGAAATTAAAAAAATTGAAGATCTCGTCAATGCTGAAATTTCTGCGGGCCATCCAGTTCGCGCTGAAATCATGCCTCACAAAGCTGCTCTAGATAAAGGTGCTATGGCTTTATTTGGTGAAAAATATGGTGATGTGGTTCGTGTCTTAACTATGGGACCACAGCACGGTTTAGAAAAACCATTTTCATGTGAACTTTGTGGTGGTACGCATGTTAGCAACACGGCTCAAATCAGAGCTTTTAAAATTATTTCTGAATCAGGCGTAAGCTCTGGTGTTCGCCGCATCGAAGCCATCACTGGTGATGCGGTTATTCAGTATTTCTTAAAAAATACTGACGAACTAAAAACAGCTCGTGCGGCCTCTGGTGTTGCTGCAGATAAGACTTTAACTGACTGGGTCGAAGCCAAAAAAGAAGAAATTAAAGACTTACAAAAACAAATTAAAAAAGTTCAAAGCGGTCAAATCAATGTTGATGCTTTAGCTCAAAATGCCCATAAGTTTAATTCAAAATCTGGTGAGGCCAAATACGTTTTTGCAGATGTTAACTTAGACGATCGTGATGTTTTATCGCAAATTTCAGATCAATTAAAAAACAAAATCCAAAAAGGGATTGTTATCGTTATTGGATCTGGAGAAGCCAGCCATCCAGTTTCTGTAGCTGTGACAAAAGATATCTCGACGGAATTTGCGGCAGGTGCATTACTTAAAGATTTTGCTCAAGTTCTTGGTGGTAAAGGCGGAGGTCGACCAGACTTTGCCCAGGGAGCAGTTCCTGATCGCACTAAACTGAGTGAAGCCCACAAGTTAGTTTTAACTAAATTAGGTATTCATTAATTTAAACGTACTCAATTTTAATCTAGAGAGCAGTTAGTTACAATCCAACTGCTCTAGTTGTGACTTTAGATTTTTAAACCAATTTTTTAAAACACTCGCCTGATCATCACATAAGTCAATTGAGTTTGAACCACATGAGTTCGAAGCACTTCCTAGCGGTACAACATCGTTGTCTGTTTCAACTTCAGCGTATGGCATTTTAAAAACTTCAGCGCACACAGTCCCCTCTGGCAACTGCGGATTTGTTTTACAAACTTTCGAACCATACAATATGTGAGTTAAATCGGTTTTGAGTTTTTCATTTAAGCAATAATTACGTATAAATTTCTCTTCTGCATCAAGCAGTTGAATAAGTCCTGTGTTGAAATCAATAACATATCTAGTTTCTACATTAACAATTTTACTATTTGTCGCACTCAATGATTCTCTATCGTAAAAACTGATTTTTTGAACATTTGACTGCTGGCCAAATAAAGTCTGAGTGGTCGAGGAACTTCCTGATGCTCCAAAAGTTGTCGAAGTACCAGAAACTGTGTTTCCATTTTGTGCCCATTTTGGTTCTGTACTGACTGAACAGTTTTGATATCCAAACAACAGTAATCCAACGAAAACAACAATTGATTGCAGCTTCTTCATCTTTATCATTCGAGTAACCTCATGATATGCCTATCGTCTAAATAGGATACTTTCTAGAGGACACATCATGTTGAGCGCGACGATTTTCTTAACGCTGGACTTAAAGCAGATTTTCAACTTTTGTATCAAAATGAGATAGAGTATTTTTTATTCGACAGTTGCGCCTGGAGAACTCATGATCATCATCATGTTATCGCCCTTTAACTGACTAATTGGAGTGATAATGGGTTCTTCTGGATTCAAAGCTTTACCAATACTTGTAAGCCTTTCTTGAATAAGCTTTTGTACGTAAGGGCCATCTAAACGCATATCTTTAAATTTTTGAACAGTTCCTACTTCTTGACCCGTGACTTCTTTAAAAACTTTATAAATCAGCTCACTACAATAAATACGATCATCAGAAAACTCGAAATAAATATCATAATCTTTACCAATGTATTTTTTAATAACCGCATACAAGCTTGGAGTCATTTTTTCAGAATCAAAAAATGCAAATCGCTTAATGATAAATTCTTTACCACGACCACGAGCTATAAACTGGTCTAGTGGTGTTAATCTAACGGGCTGAACTGCTTCAGCGACGTAAGTTTGACCATTGTTTTTAACAACTAAACCGACATGAGACCATGGGGATCCAGATGCCTCTTGTATGGCTGCCGATTGAGAACTTTGACTTTTTTGAAAAATAATATCGCCTTCAACGACTTTGGAAAAATCCAACGCAAAAACATTGAGACCACCAAGTAAGAAAACTAAATAAAGAAAAAATTTCATGGTTTTATTATGAACCGAGCTAAATCGATAGCAAGAAAAAAGGCCCTTGAAAGGGCCTTTAGTAACAAAAAACTAGAGTATTTAGACTATAAAACAGACTTTGGTCTAAAATAGATTCGTACTATGCATCCGCAGAGTAAAATTTCTTTTTTAGATCCACTTCAACTTGAGCCACTGTAGCTTTTAACAACACATCGAACATTTCTTCAGGATTAATTTTATAAAGCTCTGACAAGCTTCTCAAAGTATTCAACGGTGGGTGAGAAATTCCACGCTCCCAGTTTGAAATAAATTGCGATGTTGAGTATCCTAATTTCTCAGCTACGTCTTTTTGAGAAAGGCCAGATAAAACTCGCTTTTCCTTTAAAAACTTAGCTAATAATTCTTCTTGATTTTTTTCCGACATACATACCTCATAAACCAATTAGTTATATTTAAATTATTGTTATCTATTGACATTATCTTAACAACAAACAGCTATTTAATAAAGCAAAAATGTTAAATTCCTGTCAAATCTAATTAAAAAAAATTATAAACTAAAATTATTTAAATAAATCAACTAGATACTAAACTTTATTTTATGAAATGAGTGTTTCAATATGAAACATTTACACGATAAGTGACTTTTTTTGTGAATCTAATTAACGATTTTAATCAAGCTATTGTTGAAATGATCCTTAAAAACAAAAAACCCACTCTTTCGAGTGGGTTTTGAAATATCTTTGGATTGATATTCGAAATAAATCGATAAGCAAAACGATTAACGTTTTGAGTATTGACCTCTGCGACGAGCACCGCGAACACCGTATTTTTTTCTTTCAACCATACGAGGATCACGAGTAACAAATCCAGCTTTTTTCAATACATCTTTGAACTCAGGATTAAAAGCAATCAATGCGCGAGTAACGCCGTGTCTGATCGCTCCAGCTTGTCCAGATTCACCGCCACCAGTAACCATGACTTTAAGGTCAAATTTACCCATTTGGCCGATAGCATCAAGAGGTTGCATGATAACCATACGAGATTGCAAACGTGTTAAATAATCATCAGAAGTTTTACCATTGATAGAAACTTTGCCTTTACCTGGTTTCAAGTAAACGCGAGCAGAGCTCGTTTTTCTTCTTCCAGTTGCGTAAAATAATTTTTCAGCAGCCATTTTATTACCTTCTCTACTCTATTATTTAGATTTTGTTTTAATTGTGTAAGCTTGAGGTTTTTGAGCTGCATGTGGATGCTCAGCACCTGGGTACACTTTAAGTTTGTTAATTAAAGTTTTAGAAAGTTTGTTAACAGGTAACATACCTTTTACTGCATCTTGAATAATGAAAGCAGAATCGTGCTCTTTCATTTGAGTTGCAGTTTTCTCTTTTAATGAGCCAAAAAAGCGAGAATGTCTGTAATACTTTTTTGTATCCCATTTATTACCAGTCATTTCAATTTTGTCAGAGTTAATAACTACAACAAAACCACCTGCATCTGCATTTGGTGTAAAAGTTGGTAAGTTTTTACCACGTAAAATATTTGCTACGTGAGTCGCTACGCGACCTAATCTTAAACCAGTAGCGTCTACGACGAACCACTGTCTGTCTGTTTCTTCAGTTTTTGCGTTCCAAGTTTTCATAGTTTCTCCAAAGATAGAATGAGTGTTTTAAAGTTCGCGGCACTTATTGTCAAGGTTTTGAGGATAATAAACTTGCATTAAGTACAATCCTTGGGGCTCCGCAGGGGGACCGGCCACCTTTCGGTCCTGCGCCATAAGGATTTCCTGCATTTTTTCTGGGCGCCAATCCTTACGATGGGCCAATAATTGGGTTCCAACGATGTTTCTAACCATTTGCTTTAGAAAACCAGACCCTGTGATCGTAAATTGAGCAATATTCGGCTTCATCCAACTCCACTGCGCCCTGTAAACAGTTCTAACCGTATGAGGCACATCGGTCCCAACTGATTGAAAACTCTTAAAATCGTGCTCACCAACAATAAACTGACTGCACTGGTTAAAGTAATCCAGATCCATTGGTTTACGAACCCATCCAACATAACGAGCATTAATTGCACTCGGTCTCTGCGCATTTAAAACAAGATAACGATATGTTTTACGTTCAGCAGATATTGTTGCATGAAAATCTTCTGGAGCTATCCACGAACGTTTAACAACTATAGATGATGGTAATTTATTACGTACGGCCCAACCTAAGTCCCAGTCGTGAAAATGTTTCTCATCACGAGTCGTTGAAAAATGGCAAACTTGATTAATCGCATGAACGCCAGCATCGGTTCTGCCAGAAGCATACAGCGTAATAGGATGTTTAAATATTTCTTCTAAGGCTGTTGTTAGGGTTTGCGAAATACTTGGCTTATGATCTTGGTTTTGGCGCTGCCATCCGCAATAATCTGTACCATCATAACTTACAGTAAATTTAATCTTGGTCATACAACTAAAAATCGAATCCTATTCCAACTTGAGCAAAACCATTTTCTAAAGAAAAAGTTTCAGAGCTGACACTGACAAATTTAAACTCAGCTGTTAACCATAAATTTTGAATATCATACTCTGTTTCAAAATCTGCACCCATATCACGATCAATAGAAGACAGATTCAACATCATGCCACCCGCTCCATAAAAACCAGGTGCCCCAATAGCTTTGGCATCATTTTTATCTTCACGCTTTTCGGCAAGTAGTAAATATGTCCCCCCACCGCTTACGTATGGGACAAACATTTGACGATCTCTGTATTCAAAACGGTAAACTAACCCTCCATACAACGGCACCGTTAGAAAAGAAAACTTTTCAACAGATTCAACTGCGGGATTTGATGCTAATCGGCCATGGCCTGACGCATACTGAACTGATCCCCCAACTTGCCACCCCATTTTACCTTTTGTTTTAATAAAAAAAGACTCATACAAATATTCAAGTCCTATTCCAGTGGCGTCTTGATACATGTCATCGTAGTGAACAGTTTGACAATTAGATGCGTTGTTATACTGACAAATATCTGCAGAAATATTTGGATTTGATACATAACCTATTTTTAAATGACTGGCCTGCGAAACCTTTTGCGGAGCTTGTTTGTAAATATAGTTGCCATCTTTATCGATGCGAACAAGACCATCTGCTGTAGCTCCGGGCTTTTGCTCTGTTCGAGCTGGAGTAAAACCATCCAAAGCAAAAGCTCGAGAAGCCGATACTAAAGCCAATGAAACAACTAAGACGATCACACCACTGTTATCTCGACGTGATTTATAAAGACTCGAGCAAAATCTGAATATTTTTTTTGTACGCACCAACAACACCAAAACCAATATGAACCCCAGTAAAGTCATCAAAAACCCATGCTGTAAAGACAATTCAGCAAACCAATAAAGTGGATACAAAAAAACTCGAGCCGTTGCTTTTAATATTTCAGATTGAGAAATAACTTGAGCACCATAAGGACCATACGCATAGTACCACTTTACAAAAGCTGCGCCTATAGAGCTATCCAATAAATATACATTTCTAAATTTTCTAAATGTTTGAACTTCTGAGGCCATGTCAGATCCAAATGCAGCCGTTGAAATAAAACAATGCTTATCATCTAACATCCCAACAACCTCTGACGGAGTTCCACAGCTAACTGCATCAGAACCCCCAACATCAAACAAGTAAATATTCTGCGCTTTATTAACGTTTCCCATAAGCACGCAGTACTTTTGATAGTTTTCAAGACCTGTTATGACATTATTGTTATCAGGCAAAGCATAAGATGAATCATACTGAATAATTTTAGACGTGTCTGAATTTGTAATTGTATTTGAGACAGTGGTTGTTTGTTTGTAGAAAAATGCAAGACCGTACCAATCAGGATCACTTGAGTTAATTTTATTAGGAGTAGATGCTGAACGCACGAAATTAGTCAGATAAAGTTTTTCATCACCAGGCGTATCTAAACCAAAACTACACATACCATACGAACAAGACGTACCGAAAGTTTGCTTGTTCACAGCAGTTACTGTGCGATCTATATAGTTGATATATATCGGAACTGCAGAGTACTGCCCCGCATCTGTCGTGTTATTGCCATCAAAATTAGCGTAAACAAATAGTTTTATAGCATTAGGAAAATTAACTGTGCCAGTCGTTGTGCTTGATGCTGTTCCTGTAGGGTTACATGACGAATCAAAATTACCACCATAATAACAAACTTGTCCCCACGTTGTCGTTAAAGTGTATTTTGCGGTACCGTTTTGCAAGGTCACAGTATCAAGTTGGCTATTGTTATTTATCGCCGTACTAATATCAGCACCCGCATACAAATAAGCCGTTAATCCATTTGTAAAAGTACTAGAAACAGAAAATGTAACTGAAACTGTTGTTGTCGGGGCAATGTTTTTCTGATTACATGCGACCACACTTCCGGAATTACACGTATCACACGTGCCTAAAGTTCCACTGTTGCATTGCCCAGCTAGTCCGCCGTAAATGACAAATCCAGAATTATCTGCTTTCTTCTCAACATAACTTCCACCAGAAACATCAGTAATTGTGATTCCGGAATTAGCATATAAGCTAAAAAAAGAAGTTAAAATTAAAAGCAAAAAATTCTTCACAGTGCTATTGCATCATATTCATAAAACACTGTGAATCAAAATCGAATTATTTTTTGAGATATTTTTTAGACTGATCTTAGCTAAAAAGAAGTTCTGAAATTTGCATACCGTTTAAAGCTGCACCTTTTTTTAAATTATCAGACACAACCCACATAAGCCAACGATTAGGATTATGGCGATCTTGATGAATACGCCCAACAAACACAGGCTCTTCACCAGAAACCTCAAGAGCTGTTGGATAATCACCATCTTCAATAACCGCCAAACCATCAAAATTACCCAACGCGTTAACAACGTCAGCTTTAGTTACAGTTTTATTAAGCGTCACCCAAACCGATTCAGAATGCGAATTAAGCGCAGGAATACGAACTGTAAAAGCAGAAACTTTAATTTCAGGAGCATTCATGATTTTAACTGTTTCGTTCATGATTTTAGTTTCTTCACTACAGAAACCGTCTGAACCAAATGAACCTATTTGTGGAATACAATTGAACAGTATTTGCTTTGGAAAAGCTTTAACATCTTGATCAACTTGTTGAAAATTTTTAGTTTGATTGAGCAACTCATCATAGCCAGGCAACCCAGCACCACTCACAGCTTGATAAGTTGATACGGTTACATCCGAAATACCAAATTTATCATAAAGTGGTTTTAGAGCTACAACCAATTGAATCGTTGAACAGTTTGGATTTGCAATGATCTGCGGTTTGCTCGTTGCATTTAGTAAATTACCGTTAACTTCGGGAACAACTAAATTGATTTCATGATCCATTCTAAACGCGTTTGAATTATCAATAGCGAAAGCACCAGACTTAACTGCCTGCGGAGCCCACTCTTTAGAAATATCATCACCAGAAGAGAAGAAAACCATATCTAAACCATCGAAACATCCTGGCTTTAAAATTTGAACAGGCCATTCTTGACCAGCCAATTCTAATTTAAGACCCAAAGAGTTTTGCGAAGCAAAAGGTCTTAGCTCAGCAATCGGAAAAGCATGCTCATCAAGTAAGTTAATAAATGTCTCGCCAACAACACCTGTTGCGCCAACTAAACCAACTTTTAAGGGCTTTTTCCATGGTTTCATATTTAGTCTTCTTCCTCTTGTAGATCGTTTTCATTTACTTGAGCTGGTGCATAGACACTTACTGGTAATGTTTTGCGATTTTTACCCCAACGGAAAATTCCAAAAATTGCACCAAGCGCAGCGTAACCAAAAAATAAAACAAACAACATCACTTCGGGCTTAATTGCGACGACAAACAAAACAATAACCCCAAGAATAAGATAGCGAAACGGAAGTCTCTGTTTCAAATCTATGTCTTTAAAAGATCTGTATCTAAAATTTGAAACCATCACAAATGCCAATAAAATTGTGATGAGCAATAATCCAAAATTGCCTTTTGCTTCCCAACCCATATCTTCAAAAGCTAGAAACGCTGAAGCAATAATTCCCGCAGCCATAGGAATTGGTAAACCTTGAAAATAATTTTTTTCAACAACGCCAACTTGAACATTGAAACGTGCTAGTCGTAAAGCACCACAAGCCGCAAACAAAAAGCTCGCCATTAGTCCAAGACGACCAAATGCAGACAATGACCACAAATACATTAAAATACCAGGTGCCACGCCAAAACTGACAACATCACATAACGAATCTAATTCAGCTCCGAACTTACTCGTAGCACGAGTAAGTCTTGCTAAACGACCATCGAGTTGATCAAAAATTGAAGCCACAACGATAGCAATTGCTGCAACCTTATACTCATGCTGAAACGATGCTATAATTGAATAAAAACCACTGAACAAGTTTGCAATCGTCACTAAATTAGGAAGTATATAAACATACATTCCTAATTTTTTGCCTGATTTTGTTTTCTCTTCTAACTCATCAAATTGATCAACCATGATTTCATCCATATCACTTTAAGTGTTCAAAAATACTAAAAAAAGTAAAAACAACAGTAATGCCTATACTACTCAGCACGGGCATCGTGAAGTTGTCGTCAATCTTAGCTATCGGGATTAACTCAGCCAACGCTCCGATGACTCCAGCCAACAAACTAACCAGCCAAATGTATTCACTTATGTTTTTAAAGTAAAGAAATCCAAACGTTAACGTAAAGCAAACAACAAATGCCGCAACGAATCCTTGTACTGATTTATGTCCGAAAATTTTATCTTTACCATAGCGAATGCCTACATAACTTGCTATTGGGTCAGCGAAAGCCAAAAACAACAAACTCAACGCAACAACAGATGGATTAAATAATAGACCAATAAATATCACACCCGTAAGCAAGTAAGTTGTTCCAGCTGGCTTATCAATTTCATTTTTACGCATGATGGGTTTAAACCAACGAGTTATCGTTCGGTTAAGCTGAGGGTTATATAATCTGACTAAATCCGCGGGAACAAACACAACCCAAGCAATAGATAACAAAATAAGACTAACGTAGTTTGGAAAAATAGACCAACCTGCAAAAAGTAAGAAAACACCAGTCATGTGCCATACTTTGCGCGCGAGATGAACATCAGATCTTTTTTTAAAATCACCGTCAAAAGTTGTATTGTTTATAGGTACATCATTTTTCACAACCGCAACAAGTTATGTAAATGAAAGCATGCTGTCACCAGAAAAAACTATTGAATTCTATTAATTTTAAATATTTGAGTCTTTGTTTGCCCATCGTTTAGGCGAATATTAAACTCGAGCACATTCTCACCCTTATCAAGCTGAATAAAATCACTGTTTATTGATTCATCACCTTGTTTAAACAACTGAGCTTTATAACCATTTGTCACGTTCATCAAATCAACATCTTTTAACTCATACACACGTACACGATCTTGACCTGACTTTATTGAATCACGAAATGCTTGAGCCAAATCATGTCTGGTACACTTACCTAATTTAAGCATAACATGATTTGAAGACACACTGGCCGATGAATAATTTGTCTTTAAAAGATCTTTGCAATTAAGTTTTAGTTCGGTTTCAAACTGAACTATCTCTCGTAAATCTTTTTCTGCATCACCAATATTAACTGTTTTCATAGGGTTAATAGAAGCGACACCACGTAATGATTTTTTTTGAGGAGAAACTGTATAATCAGGTAAATCTTTTGAACCTGAGTCAGTCATAATTTGTGATTTGGGCTTGTAAATAGAAAAATAAAAATTGATTGCAGTCAAAAGAACGAAAATGGGAATTATAATTTTAAGTTTTTGCCAATCAGCGATCACCAAATCCTATCGGTCGAGCAATCGCCAATATTTAATTTTAAATCGAGATTTTAACTGCTCAATCTCGATTTAAGTCGGGGCTATTTTACTTGCACTCTGACTGACCTTCAAACGGTTTAGGCAAAGCTTTTCCGTCGAATGTTGCCGTAACTGTTTTGTTCGATAGTGTTCCTTTACGAACAATTTTCGAAGCTTTTTCAGCTTGCTTTTCGCAATCAGCCTGATCTTTAGCCTCTTTAGTTTCTTCTGTTTCAACTTTACCATTGTATGGTTTATAAGCTTCTGTTTCTTTACCAGCACATGCTTTACGGTTAATTTTCATAACACATTTTCCAGCTTGAGCATCGAAAGCATAAAGTGCTGCGATCATCATAAATGCGATTGTGGTTTTTTTCATTGTTGTCTCCTTGTTGTGTTGAATTATAAATTTATGAAACTTTTTTATATGACTGGGATACATCTGACGAAGTGGAATGCTCTGACACCTTTGGTACCAACGATTTCGACGAGCCAGAAATAACTAAATTAACTTTTTGGCTAAGTGACATCAATATATCAACCTGATCATTCACTTTTTGTGCTGAATCCGCCACGCTATCAGATGCTGATGCATTTTTTTGCGTAGCTTGCTCTAATTGAATCAACGCTTGTGATATTTCACGAATACCTTTAGCCTGCTCAGATGTTGCAGTCGATATTTCATTCACTTTCTCAGCTACAATGTGAACATTGCTAACGACGTTTTCAAAAATCTTATCAAATTCCGAAGCCGTCATAACACCTTGTTGAACCAGTTTACGATTTTCTCGCAAAAGTTGTTCAAATTGCTTTTGCGAATCTTCGACGATATTTGTAACTTTACCGAGCGACTCGCGAACAATAGTATTAATTTCATTTGAAACACGTCCGCTCATTTGCGCTAAATTACCAACTTCTTCAGCCACGACTGCGAATCCTTTACCAAATTCGCCAGCACGAGCCGCTTCAACTGAAGCATTAAACGAAAGTAATTTTGTCTGAAAAACAATATCATTAATTAAAGCTGTTTTCTGATCTATTGATTGCATATAAGAAACCACATCATTAAACGAAGACATGACTTTTAGTATTTGCTGATCTAACGTTGAAACTGATTCTTCTAAACTGACAAGATCTGTATTTAGTTTTTTAGCCGCAGACTGCGCCTCTGAGACTGACTCTTGGCTTTTCGCTGAGTTTTCTTTTGATTGATCTGCATTCGAAGCAGTTGTCTCAATCATACTTGTGATTTGCTCGACAGCTGAAGCTGTCTGCGTAATCGATGCTGCGGACAAAGTTGCACTTGCAGATAAATCTCGACTAGTCTCTGATAAATTTTGCGCATAACCAGAAGATTGATGAGAACAATTATTAAGGTTATCTAAAATTGAAAACATCTCTCGAGTTAAGTTTTTATATATACTTAACGCTATCAAGAAGCCCATTAAAACAGAAACCACCGAAAGCATCGCCATGACTAACTCTGTTTGGCTTGACTCTGTTGTAGACGTTTTAGTGGCATCAACACCACCATTATAAGAAACATTCGACAAATCTTGTAAGTCTTTATAAGTTTCATCAATTAAAACAATGGACTCTTTTTGATAAAGCTCTTCTGCTTCTTTAAGTTGAGAGTTTTTAACTAAATCGATTAGTTTATCATTGTTTGTATTGATTTGGTCCCAACGATTAATAATTTGATCATATAAAACTTGAGATTCATCACTATCAACTAGCTCTTCAAACGATTTCAAATAAATGTGAAACGAACCCGTAGCCTCAGATAGCTTTTCGGTGACTTGTTCTCTTTGAGCAGAGTCTGAAGTATGCAGCATTTGAAATTCTAAAGATTTAACTAAATTAATGTTTTCTTTAAGCTCTGCCGTTTTAACTATTCCAGGCAACCACTTAGTCTCAATAATTTGCGACAACGTTGAAAGCTTTCGAAGTTGCAAACCCGAAAATGCAACCATCACACAAATCATAAATAAAATTGAACCAAATGCTAAAACGAGTTTTTTTCCGAAAGACAATGACTTCATTGCGATAACCTCAGCTATTTGAAGTTATCGGGGTTCTATTTATGTAACTTAAACTTTTAATTATTTAACTGTTTTTTAACTATTTTTTATCAATGCTAATAGCAAACTTTTTAACACCCGAGGACTTAACAATGTCTAAAATCGAAACAACGCGACCGTGCGGCACATCTTTATCCGCAGATATGATCGCTTGAATGTCTGGATTTTTTTGTGTTTCCTCTTGAGCTACCCTTTGAACTTCTGAATCATCCACAACTTTACCGTCCAAATTAACTTTACCATCAGCAGATAAAGTAATATTCAACTTACCTGGTTTAGTTGCATCACCAGACGCTGCTTTTGGTAAATTAACATTAATAGAAGGTTTCATGATCATAGGTGCTGTCACCATAAAAATAATAAGAACCACTAAAATAATATCAACCAACGGCACAACGTTGATCTCAGACATTACGTCGTCATTTTGATCAAATTTTCCTGCCATAAATCACTAGCCTTTCTTTTTGGAATAAGCGATTCCCAATTCTTTAACTGATTCTACACTAGCGAGTATTCCTCTAACCTTACGAGTAAAGTAATTAAAAAAGATACCTGCAGGTATAGCCACAAAAAGACCTGCTGCCGTTGCAACTAACGCGACTGAAATACCGGCCATAACTGTTTGCTGACCAGCATCTTGAGCCAGCGATAAATCATTAAAAGCTTTCATAATACCCAACACTGTACCTAACAATCCTATGAATGGCGCATTCGAAGCAATTGTGGCTAACACGGGTAAAAATTTTTCGAGCTCTGGTTTTTCAGTTAAAATATAAGAATTAAAAACTTCTTGAAAGCCAGCTTCACCATTTGTTTTTAAATGCTTAACAGCTTGAGCTGCTGCACGGCCTTCGATAGAAATAGGGTCTTTAGCAATATCTTCAAAATCACCAACTGCTCCGCTTTGTAAAGCAACACGAATACGTGCTCTGACTCGCTCACTTTCTGAAGCAACTTTTTTCAAAGTCATAAATCTTTCAAATATCATCGCAATAGAGACTATGCTCATGATAAGCAATACGATTAAAACAACTTGATCAGCATAGTGGGCAATAGCGAATATTTTTTCAGCAAACATGGATGCTCCTTTACATTTTAGACTATTCTATTATGATGTTATAAAACACTATGGTCAAAAAACTGATGTTCACACTTAACACTAAGGTCTTGAAAAAATATTTCTTTTTACCGATTATTCTTATGTTAACGACGTTAACACAGACCTCTTGCCAGCAGGAAAACAAAAAATCAGTTTTAATCTTAGCCTTTGAACAACTTTCACCTGAGCAATTAAATTGCTCTGAAGAAAGAAATAACGAAAATTCAGGATTTGCTATCGTCTGCAAAGAGTCGGCACGTTTTAGTCGTGCCTACACGACTGCACTTCAACCTGCGGCTGCTATTGGCTCAGTGCTCACTGGTCAGTACCCGCTTGTACATGAACTACACCGTAGTTTTGATCGAATATCACCGCAACAGTTCAGCTTAGCAGAAGCTGCTTACAGACAAGGTTATCGAACAGCTTTTTTCAGTGGTAGTCCAAATGTTTTAAAGCGAACAGGGCTAACACGTTATTTCGAAATATTCGATGACTCAATTGGTGCTCAATATTCACAACAAATTATAAAAGATTTTAAAACCTCAACTACAGATTTTTTAAACTGGTACAACGAAGAAAAAACCGCTTCTTTTTTATCGATTATTACAAATGCGGAAATTGGAGCTTTCAATGATAAAGATACACACATATCTAACTTTGAAAAACTCGATGAAAAACTATATCAATTCATTCAAAAACTTAAAGAAGAAAACATTTGGCAAAAAAGCTATATTATTGTTGTCGGCCTCAAAGGACAAAATCCCTACAACCGCTTAGAGGAAACTTCATATACTAATTTACACTCTGAAAATACTAAAATTTCGCTATTTATAAAACCACCAAGAATGAAAGGCGATGAGGGCATCTCATGGAAAACTGATGATGTTGTTAATCTTGCTGACTTAGGCTATTCACTTAAAAAACTTTTTGGTCGAGATGAAAAAAATAGTTTAACTCCTTTTACTAATGTAGATTTATTTAAATACTTAAAAAATGAAAACTTTAAAGTCGAAGATAATCGCGAAATTCTAATTGAAGCCGCCAATCCTTGGACCAAAAACACGAATGATATTCGCATCGCCTATGTTAATGCTAAAACATTAGCGATAGCTAAAGCTCATAATACAGATTTTTTTAACACGCTCACAGATAATTTCGAAAGCTTAACCTTGAATAAAGATGAAGACTCTGACTATTTAGAAATTGAACAAATCCTGAACAGTTTAAAAAATAACTATAGTTTAAATTACAATTTTAACCTGCCAAAGAACTTTCAAAAAAGTTTAGACAAAGAAGATTTACGCAATTATAAAATGACTCAAGCTGAATTAAAAAAAATGAATGATCTCTATGCCTCATGCATTTCACTAATAAACGACACCGCTATTAACATCGAAAAAATTAAGCTATGCCAAGATCCTCTTTTTTTAGATTATCTCAAATACAAGCACTTTGATTTTTATGGAATAAGTGAAGAAAAAGCTAAGCTTTCATATGAAATATCTAAAAAGAAATTTTTCGAAGATCTTAAGATATATAAACTAAACATTCAGCTTGAAAATATTTGGGGCTTATTCAAAAGCAATAAGATGTTTCAACATGCGCTGATGAAATATGATCCTAGTTTTTTTAATTAATTTGTTGAATAAGTAGTTTCCAAAAAGTTTTATCACTGTAAAACGAACTAAACTCTACTTGTGTCAGCTCTTGAGCTGAAAATGAACAACACTCTATTTGAGGATTTTTATCAATACCCATTAGGTTTGTTGGCAACAAAGTTAATTCATCCATCAAACCAGGGGATTTATACATACTAAATGTTTTTTGTTTTTTAGTATACTGAGCAGCAAATCGACCCATTGACGCAACAACAATTTCTTTTTGATTTTTATAGCAAACTGCCACTTCAAAACCGAATAAATATTTTTCTTTGTTATGTGTATATATAGCATCGTTAGCAAGCAACAGCGCAACACGTACTTTATTCGCTAAAGTTGACAAACTTTCTAAAAAATCAAACGGAGTCGTAACTTCAAGTTCAGCATCTGCCGCAGATAAAAATCGTGTTATTTCATCAGTAATGGTTTGGACATGGTCTAATCCAGTCCAAGAGCGAATAGCCACGATCAGCTGATCATTAAGATAAGTCGTTACTTGTGTTTGCGGTAGTTTTAAATCACTGTTAAATGATTGCTCTGTACATTTCACTAGATGACTCCGTATCTCTTAAGCTTGATAAAAGCTTTGCGATAGTAATCACCTTCTTCAAGATCAATTTCTAAAATCTTTTTCCATTTGTCTTTGGCTCCAGGGCGATTTTCAGAACCGTCAACAAATCCAAAATTTTCATCAATAATAGACTCTTGATACATGAGTTTTACTTGATTGCGTAGATCATTCGAATATTTTTCTATTTTGTCTTTTAACGTTTGATTATCAGGATCAAAATCAAGTGCAGCTCTCAATGAAATAATTCCGTCTTTAAGACGACCATCTTTAATGTATGTCTCTGCATTTGACAAGTTCGACTGATTTTTAGAACGAATTTTAGCTTCGATCAATTTGATTCTTTTTTTAGATAAATCTTTTAAGTTTTCAGGATCATTCAATTGAGCCGCAATAACTTCTTTGTAAGCCTTAATTGTTTTACGAGGAAATCCTTTTTGATTAAGATCTTCAGCTTTCAAAAATAGCTCTTTTAATGCCATCGCTTGCTGAGAAGCTGTTAGTTTTTTTTGTTCTTCAACACGTCTATCATCAACCAATTTTGTAACTTGATTAATTAAACGCAAACACTCTGGATTGTCAGGCTGTAGTATTGTAGCTGGCGATAAACAAACTCGCATATCATCAACAGTAATATCTGGCGTGATGATTTTTTCACATTTTGCAATTGTCTCAGCAATAGTTACTCGGTTTTTAGCTTCTTCTTTTTCACGTCGCTCTGTTTCTTGCTGAGTGATAATTGTAAGTTCGCCGTTCTGAGCTTCGGCTTCATGAGCTTTAGAATCTTTATATCCTAATGGTAAAATTCCGTGTATACGATCTAAATTTTCTTTGGCTGTAGAAAATTGCTGCTGCTTTAAAGCTTTTTCTGCAGTTGAATACCACATTTTAATTCGATCTTGATCTTCTTTACTTAATTTAGAAAAAGGATCGTCAGCATTAGCAATTTGCTGATTGTTTTTGATCGGCGCAGACGAATCTAACATTTCTGAAAAATAATAAGCTCCAGCTAAAAGCAGAATAACAACTGCTGCAAATAATGGTTTATTCTGAGTAAATTTTTGCCATGGAGTCAATTCAACTGGCGGAGGTGCTTGTTGTTGAAAATTATAAAACTGCGATTGAGCCTGACCATTTGGAGGCATTCCTGTAAAAGGGCCGCTCGATTGCTGTGCGTATCCTTGCTGATAGTTTGAATTAAACCCAGCACCAGAAACTACAGCTGGTGTTCCCATGTATGCAGGATCTTGAAACGTCGGTGGTGTTTCAAATGCCGATGCCCCCAACTGAGGATCCTCAATATCTTCAATATTGGTTAGACCATCTGATGATATATGAGGTGATAGAGGCGGCACATCAATACGATCCATACGATATTGAAAGTTTGGATCATGTAACTCAAAATACATCGTATTATCTAACACTGTAACAGCATCACCACTTTTGAGTGGTTCTGGTTCCGTGCCAGACACAGGTGAACCATTTAGAAAAGTTCCATTTACGCTGCCTAAATCAATAATCGTATATAGTCCGTTAATCTTGCGTATTTCGAACTGTCGTCGACTGACACGTTGATCAGGTATCACAATTTGGCAAGATGGATCGCGTCCCGCAACCCAAAGATCGCCGACTTCTAGACGCAACATTTCGCGAACTTGCCCGTTAGAATCCATCATTTTAAAATATGGAACTTGCTGAACGACCCCGACAACTGTTCTTTCATTTTCATCTATACGGGTTTCAGATCGAATGCGCATATCAGTCGCTTCTGAAACTTCGTTAAAAGAAAATTCGTATGGTGGTATTTGAAAAGTTTGGCCGTGTTCTAAAATAAGAGTTTCAACTCTTTGGCCTAGAGAGTATATTTCCCCGAAACGAGATAGAGATGTTAGATGCCACTTGCCATCGTCACTCAATTTAATTTTGAAGTGTTCTCGAGAAATTCCTTTTTCGGCTTGCAAACGAATATCACAACTCTCTTTGCGCCCACCGACATATTCCTTGTCTGGGTTCAAAGATAAGTCGCTTATTTGCGCCCCTCTTAGCAATACTTTTAACCTTGCCATCAACGAATTCCTTCAGAGGCCAATCTGCATTTCTCGATCATGCTTTGTGCAATTTGATAACTACGATCGTTACTTTTACCTTGAAGCATAACAATAACCTGCTGATACATTGCCTCACACATCTTAAAATTATGCTTCTGATAGTAACTTTCTCCAAGTATTAATTTTGCTTTTAAGACTTCATCGAAACGAGCTTTAGCTAAAAACAGCTGACGTCTAGCTTGCGCATGATTTGGGTCTAGATTTAATACGACCTGAAAATAGTCTATCGCTCGTGCATAGTTAGCTAGATTAAAGTCGCGCATTCCTTTTTGAAAATTCTCTTGAACCCTTAAGTAAGTTGGTGAGTTCGCAAGATCAAATTGTTTTTTTCTTTTCTGCTCTAATTCTTTTTCAGCCAATGAGTTTTGTTTGATTGTAAAATCGTCTTCATATTTTAAAGTTGATTTAATTTCTTTATTTTTTTTAGCTTTCGGAGTGTCGTTCAACCAGTAAACTAAAGCTAACAAAACTAGACCAACGACAAGATAAAAACGAGCTTTTGGATCACTCAAAAAGTCTTTTGGCTGCACAGCTTTGTTCGATGTTTTGCCTTGTTGCTGATATCCAACAGCAGCTTGCTGGTATTGCATATTGTGCTGCTGTTGTGGTGGCATCGTCGGATATTGTGCTTGATGATATGCTTGCGCAGGATATTGAGACTGCGCTGTTGTCAGCCCAGTGTTCACTGTCTGCGGGAGTTGATTTTGCTGTAACTGCACTTGAGACACAGAAGGTTTTAATTCAGGGGCCTGCGGCGTAATATGTGTTTTTTCACTCGAAGACGCAGAGGTTACTTCAATTGGTAGTGACTTTACAACAGCTAGTGATTTATGAATTGGCTGTTTAGTCACGACTACTGCAGCTTGCCCGAGATCGTAATCAATTTTAATTTCTGAATCACCTATTTTAAATACTGAATCATTCGTTAATTTCCATTTTTGAATAGATTCAGTACCAACAAATATTTGATTTTTAGAACTCAAGTTAAGTATTTCAATATCTTGATTAACAACCTGTATCTTCGCGTGTTGGCGACTAATTTTAGCATCGTTCAACAAAATAATTTCATTCTCTGGTCCACGACCAATTGAAAAACTTTGTTTATTTAACACAAAAGATTGCCCAGCATGCGGTCCTTTTAAGACCGTCAACTTAATTTCAATCTGAGGGTTTACTTTGTGCGCTAAAGACATAAACTAGTTAGGATCCACCTTAGTTAAAGTTATAAAGTAATACTCTGGTTCTCCTGTGGCATCTATCATGGCTTGAATAGAAATCTCACATTCAAACTGAGAAAATGGAATTCGATCTATATGCTTTTCGTAAACTGATTGCTTGGCTTTATCAATTAATCCACTCATATTTTGAACTAATGCAGGATCACTTAAAACTGTATATTCTTGTTGCGCCACTTGCTCTTTTTGAACTTGTGCTAATAATTCAAACTGATGGTTAATCGAAACAATAGCGCAATTTTTATTAAGGACTAAACTTGGTTGAGTCAGCATGTTGACTATATTTGAAAATTCAACATCACGATTCTGTTGAGGTTTCATAGCTGAATCCGAATCACTAACACCGTTCCACATTCGATTTAAAAGTAAATTAACATTAGCAACAATTTTTTGAACGTGTGGATCATCAAATTTAACTTCGGTGCGATCTGATTTCTCACGTAAAGCAACATCGATTTGATTATTCAGAGTTTTTAATGGATACGAAATCAATCTTGAGAATAAATAATATAAAAACAGTCCAAAAACGCTCGCGATAACTAACGTTTGCATAAACAAGCTAATCACACGTCCTTCATCAACATTTAATGAACTTATATCATAATATACAATAGCATGATATCTAATCGATGTTTCACCAGAAATCGGATCATAAACTCCAATAGGGTGTGATGCTACAATGGTTTTTGAATCTGCTTGAGCAACTAGAGAACGACTCTCTTTTCTCACTTGAGCCAAAAATGGCTTGTTACTTTCACGTCCTGCTTTTTCGATTGGAGCCACTATTGCGCCATCAGCTTGTTGTATAATGATCGCTTCTTTTATGCCGTCTTCTTTTACTGCTTCTTGAACTGTTAAATTACCGAGCTGACCAGTTAATAAAAAGCTTTCGTTTGCTTTGGCCATAGTGCGTGCGACCGATTTAGCTCGTTTAGCTGCTTCAATGTAATTAGATTCTTTAATTATTGTTGTTAATGGAAACATCGATAACAGAGTTACCGCAACAACAAAAATAAGTACAAACCCTAACAGTACTTGTTTAAACGGTAACAAAAACGAAAGTTGATAAATAGCCGGCATGACTTTATTTTCAATAAAATCATCCACTTTTTCTGCTAAATTTTTTTCAATGCCCGGAGCTGCAGCTGGCTGCGACTGAGTTTGACCATCAATTTGGTAATTGGGCACAGCATGTATTTGTTGCTGATTGTACATTTGTGGTTGCAAAGCCTGCGATCCATACATGGGATGTTGCATCTGATCCGAAACATAACCAATAGGTGACTGCGGAGTTTGCTCAGGATTTTGAAATGCTGGAGCATTTTGCATTTTCTGTCCTGAGGCAATCGGTCTTTCTGCTCTTGGACGGATATCTGGCGTTGGAATGACATCCATAATAATATCAAATAGGCTGATCTTATCACCAAGCTTTACTATTGAGTTTTGAACTTTTACACCATTAACAAAAGTTCCATTGCTTGACTTTAAGTCGACTAAAATAACTTTGTCTTTATAAACATGTATTTCACAATGTTCTTTTGAAATACCAACTGATAAAATTTTAAATTCACTTTGACCGCCACGACCAAAAATATTTTTACCTAATTTAAGATCAAAAATTTGGCCTGATTGAGGACCCGTCAAAACTCTAACTGACCACATACAGTTGATCCCCTTCTTTAATTTGAAATTTATCTACACAGCCCTCAGACATTTCAAACACTGAATAAGCTTTCCAAAATGGTCCAATAATCTTGAACGGTTTTACTTTTGAAACAACTTTTTTAACACTTAAGTTTTTATCAACAAAAACACAGTCGATTGTGAACTTCATAAAAAACGTGTGTATGTTATTGCATGGACTGATCCACAGAGCCTCTGAAGAAGCTAATGCTGAATGACCTAACAGGCCTTTAGCTCGTGCAAAAAAACTTTCGGCCTTGCTAACATTCTCAGCTAGCAAGTCAGCATGTCCGTTTGGATTAATTTTATATAGCTTTGCCATATTAATTTTTTCCATACATAAAACCTACTGCCATCGGGCCAAACACCATAATAAAAACTGCTGGTAATATAAAAACCATTAAAGGTAATAGAATTAATTGTGATGCTCGCGCACCGGCTTTTTCTGCACGAATAAAACGTTCAAGTCGCATTTGAATCGATTGATCTTTTAAAACTTGCGCGATACTAGCTCCAGTGGCTTCAGCATCTATCAGAACTGCAACAAAACTGGTGATTTCGTTCATGTCAAGTCGAGCTGCCATTTCTTTTAAAGCATCTGTTTTTGATGAACCAATTTTGATATCTTTCAAAACTGTTTTGAATTCTTCAGCAAGAACTGAATTCTCATCGTCAGTTTTATCAACGATTTTTTGAATAGCTCCAAAAAAATCTAATCCAGCTTCAACAGATAAGGCTAATAAATCTATAAAAAATGGCATATCTGCACGAACTGATAACTCACGATTTTTTTTAGCAGCTTTGCAATGCATTTCTGGCATAAAAAAACCGACAATACCAAGTCCCGTCAACATCATTGGTGAAAAACCTAAATCCAAAGAAAAATTCATAATGATTAAAAATATCGGAAATGCGATGCCCAAGAATAACTGAAGCCCTATAAACTCATCAACGTTCAGTTCAGAACTCAATCCACCAACTTTGATCAGATGCGAAATTTTTTTACGATAATTTTGCGATTTAATTTTAACAGCATGCTGCAAAGTAAATTGATGAACCATTGGTCGACATAAGTTAATAATTGCGTTTTTCGATTTAACAGGTTCAGTGCCACTTGCCCATTGCAACTGAGCTTCTCCAGGTTTACCCGCAAGCAATGAAGATACGAATAGATAAACCGCAACACCGGCGAGCATCAATCCTGTAAATAACATTAGTTCAGCACTACCCATAAGTCCTCTTTTAGGTTAGATTAATAGCTGAGTTACAAAATGAGCAGCACTATCACACCAAAACAAATTATTTTAGCTTCGCAATCTCCACGTCGTGCAGAAATTTTGAAAAATGCTGGCTACAAATTCGTCTCATTTCCAGTCTCTATATCGGAAATTCCGAATGAAAACCTAAGTTTAGATGATCAAATTATTGATATAGCTAAGCGTAAAGGTCTAGCCAGTTATGAAAAACTTTTAGCCGAAAATCCAGCACCACTCGACGTTAATCTTAAAAGCGATATCATAGTCGCCTCAGACACTATGGTTTGTTTTGAAAATAAGGCGATCGGAAAGCCTGAAAACGAAACACATGCTTTTGAAATTTTAAAAAAACTCTGCGGTCAAACTCATTACGTCAAAACAGCTTTATTTATTTACGACTTAGAAACTCATACAACTGTATCTCAAATTGAGACATCAATTGTTAAGTTTAAAAAATTTTCAGATCAAGAAATTAAAGACTACATACAGACTGGTGAACCCATGGATAAAGCAGGCGCTTACGCTATCCAAGGAATTGGAGCAAAGCTTGTTGAAAAGTTTGAGGGAGACTATCAAAATATTGTGGGATTACCACTTAATCGACTCGAGAAAATTTTTACTGAGCAAAACTGGATTATCGAAAACAACAAAATTAACGAAGTTTACTACAGACAAATAAATGAGCGACTTAAAACTCAACAACATTTGTTGGCCGTGAGCAAATTGCAACCAATTGCTAAAATTGAAACACTTCACAAGCTGGGGCAAAAAAACTTTGGCGAAAACTACATTCAAGAAGCTCTTGCTAAAATTGAAGCTTTAAAACAATTCGATATTCAATGGCACCTTATAGGTCCTATTCAAAAGAACAAAGTCAAATATTTAAAAAACAACTTTGCTTATATACATTCAATCGATTCATTTGAGCTTGCCGAGCTCATTTCAGCAAAAGCTTTGCAAATCAATTATAAACAAAAAGTTTTTTTACAAGTGAATTTATCTCAAGAATCTTCAAAATCTGGGTTCAACTTAAGCGAACTTACAGAGTGTTGGAGTAAACTCACTCAGCTAACTGGTCTGAATATTGTTGGTCTTATGACAATGCCGCCACTGCAGAATGAACCCGAAGAAAATCGCTCTTATTTTAAAGAACTGTTTGTTCTCGCTCAAAAGCTGGGTTTAACTGAGTTGTCTATGGGCACGAGTCATGATTATGGAATTGCATTGGAAGAAGGTGCGACATGGATCAGATTAGGAACGGTTTTATTTGGAGAACGCGAAAAAATAAAGTAGACTTTAAAAAGCTGATTTCTTTAACGATCGGAGCCTCAAATGACGCATCCTCTACTCAAAACCTTTAAAATTGGATTCATTGGCGCTGGTAATATGGCGCAAGCTCTTATCAAAGGAATTATCGAAAGTAAGGCCATGCGACCAGATCAAATTATGGTATCAAATCGCACACCGGGAAAACTTCTCAAACTAAAAGAACAATTCGGCATTCAAGTTCGCGAACATAACGAACAAATAGTCGAAGAATGTGAAATCGTGGTTCTTGCTATGAAACCACAAGATTTACCAAGTGCAGTTGAAAACATGCACTCTGCTTTTAGCGAGAATCAAATTGTCATTTCGCTTGCAGCAGGTATTAACTTAAAATCACTTTCGAAAATGATTCCTGAGGGTCGACTTGTGAGATTAATGCCAAATACACCATCACTTATTGGTCGCGGGGTTTTAGGATTACTCAGTAATCAAAAAGATTCAGCAGTCACTGAAATGATGCGCGATTTATTTTCAAGCTTGGGTGTTGTCTTAGATGTTGAAACTGAAGATCAGTTTGATGCTCTGATGATTTCTTGTTCAAGCGGTACGGGATTTGTTTTTGAAATGATGATGTACTGGCAAGACTGGATTGTTGAGCATGGCTTTTCAGTTGAGCAGTCTAAAATTATGACGATTGAAACATTTGTTGGCGCATCACTTTTAGCTGCTCAATCAGCGGGAGTCGATATCGAAGAGCTTCAGCAAAGAGTCACTTCAAAAAAAGGAGTGACAGCGGCTGGGCTGAACTCGATGCGTGAACTAGAAATCGAAAGAGCATTACGTATCAGTTTTGAAAAAGCAGCTCTACGCTCACAAGAAATTGCTCGTCAGACTCAGTAAAACATCAACCCCTAGACTTTAGTCGTAAATCCAAAGTACAGATCTTTTACAAAAGCCCAGGATCAGTCTTTTAATCCAGGAATCTATTGCCTATACTTAAATAGAGCATGCAAGTGCTCTTTGCAGCCAAAAGATTGCAAATCATTTTTGTTCACGGAGGAACATAATGAAGTACTATCCAGCTGAAATTGCAAATAAAACTTTCGACCGCAAGATGATGGGTTTTGACCCAGAACAAGTCATTCACTTCTTACATATTATTGCGAATCAAATGGAGTCTCTGATTCAAGACCGCAAAAATATGCAAGAAGAATTGAAAAACAAAGAACTTGAATTACTCCAATTCAGAGAGCGCGACGCACTTCTTAAAAGTGCAATCACACAAACGACACAAGTTTCAGATAAAATAAAATCAGAAGCAGAACGCGAATGTAAATTGATCATTCAAGATGCTCAACAAAAAGCTGAAATGATCACGCGCGACGCTAAAGAGTCTTTAAGAAAGATTTACCAAGATATTTCTGATCTTAAAAAAGCTAAAATGCAATTTGAAGCCAACCTTAAGGCCATGGCTAAAGCGCATTTGGAATTACTCGAGCAAGCGGATGAATATATGCCTAGAATGCGCATGTCTCATCTCGATTTAGAATAGAAAAAATAAAAGCCGCCCCTCCCCGATAAGCGATTTTATTCTGTTCTAAAAACTAATTCGCACAGCACAATCTAGCAACTGCCCTAGACGGAGCGTTGTAATATGCCATTCCTCCACCACAGCCCCAATCAAGAACCTCTGAACCAGACCAATCCGCATCTTTAGTATCAGCTGTACCAGCGTACACTGGCCATGAGCCTCCACATGATTTACACATACGACATCCAGCCGAAGCTGCTGGCACTGCTGATCCACAAGCCTGAAATCGTTGTGCTGCTGCGGGATCAGCTGAATTGACCGTGAAAATAACTGCAGCTTTTATATCTGCATGTGGACGCACTCCTGAACTAGGATCGAAGCTAACTTTTAAATTAGCAGAATATTTACTCGAACCAATTGGATTAATGTCAGTATATGTAATTGTATTTACTCTCACATTGTAACCTGCAATTTTATTTCCACCACTTGGAACAATACGGTTAGCCGAGTTAGGTGTACATGGCGTGGTAAGAGGGGCTGGAATAGGCTGATTGTAGCCCACCGGAATATCAACTGGATTTGAACTTAAAGTCATTGGTGCCGTTGTTGTATTTAATGTCAACCCTCGCATCAAGCAACTACAGAAATCGGCAACATTCATAACATTTACAAGTTGAGCCTCGACATCTTTAATGCCAAGTCTTTCTGTGAGAGCCGTGACTTCTTTATTTTGCGATGAAATCATCGACATTACGCCGAGAGACACTATGGACAGCAGCCCTGTTGCAACTAAGACTTCCATGATCGACATACCGCGATTTTTAATACCCTTAAAAAAAATCATACACGACCACCCATTCGCTAAATACATTCTATGCGGTAATGATATCGACAGCCACCGGCACGTCCATCAGTATCATCATTAAAACTTGGAGTATCTGATGGAGAATCAGACCAACCTGAACAATGAGTTCCTTGCCAACCACACTGACTCGCATCCCCCCAAGCCCATACAGTAAAACAAATACGGCACTTTGGAATTGTTGCTACTGGCACAGCTGATCCGCAAGCTTGAAATCTTTGCGCCGCTGCGGGATCAGCACCATTTACAGTAAATACTACGCTCGCTTTTATATCAGCTAAAGGACGTACTCCAGAATTAGGCATTAAGCTCACATTGAGTTTGGCTGAGTATTTATTTGATCCAAGAGGATTAATGTCTTTATAAGAAATAGCGTTAACTCGAACAGCTAATCCAGACAATTTTCCACCAGATGGTGGAACCACTCGATCAGCTGAGTTAGGTGTACACGGTGTTGTTAAAGGTACTGGGATTGGCTGGTTATAACCCATCGGAATATCAACTGGATTTGAACTTAAAGTCATTGGTGCCGTTGTTGTATTTAACGTCAACCCTCGCATCAAGCAACTACAGAAATCTGGCACACTCATCATATTGATCAGTTGCTCTTGAACATCTTTAGCGCCAAGTTTTTCTGTGAGAGCCGTGACTTCTTTATTTTGCGATGAAATCATCGACATTACACCGAGAGACACTATGGACAGTAGCCCTGTTGCAACTAAGACTTCCATGATCGACATACCGCGATTTTTAAACATATGCCCTGCCCCTTTATGAAAAAAAATTACTGCCCCTTTTTTTTCTTTCTTAATTTTATCGTATAACCTAACTGATCTAAATCGTTTTTTAAAGACTCATCAGTAGACGATGACATCGAGTCATTTTGATGAGGTGCTGTTTCAATTTGAGAATTATTTTGATCAATAGGTTGAATGTATTCTTCTTTTTGTGGTGTCACAGGCTTAAAGTAATCCTGATTAACTCCGTCATTCGTGTCCTCTTTAAAAAGAGTAGGTTCTTCAGAAACACGAGGTATTACTGTTGAATTGTTATTTTTTTTCGAATGAGTTGTTGGATTTTGACGATTTACTGAATTGGTATTTTGTTTGCGCGGAACAGGTTTGTTATCAGTTCGATATGAACTGTTTTGACCAAAACCTAAACTTGAATCAATGCTCAAAGTTAAAGTAGCACCGACTGTAAAGCCTTGGGCTATATTTGATCCATAAACATCATAATTGGCAAAAGCCTTTATCATTGTATTATCTGTGAGTAAAAATTTTAAAAACATTTCAGTCGTCAGAAGATTTGGATTAATCGAATAGAATTTTTTACTGCCAGCATTCACTCGTGTTGTAATGGTATCTCTTATACTCGTATTATTGCTGTTATCATCATTTTTAATTGTTGAATAACCCTTGAGTGCCGCACCTAATCCTATTTCCGAGAAATGATATTCCGCTCCGAGTCCATAAGTTAATAATGTCGACAAGCCTTCACTTCGGTAGTTTATACCGATCAAACCATATGGATATAAATGCTCAATAGGCATTCTGAGTATCAAGCTTGGCTTGATTTCTGATGCTCCTGGTCCGTTAATAACAGAATCTGTATTCGTTGCAATTTTATCAGCAGCGTAGGCATATTCAAAATCAACAATTCCTTGAAATCCTGACGAATCAATCAATAAATAATCTAAGCCAAAATCTATGCGATTAAATGTCGAGTTTTTACGAGTTGCGGAAAGATCAGCAGATTCTGCGGTGGCGATATTAAAACCTGCACGAACTCCTAAATCTTTAAAAATGCCCCAACGAATTTGCGGGTTAACATTGATTAACTGATACGAATTAGAGTTAAGGAGTGTTTGCTGAGTTCCATTAGCATCAAAATTTTGCGTTGATCGAAAATAAGCTGACTCAATAGCTAAATCAAAGCGGCCATTTTTATAGACTTGATCAGGACTCAGAAATGCATTTGCATAATCAAATATCAAAAACGAACAAACCATATACAAAATAAATGCGTTAAGGCATTTTTTAACTCGATAATTCAGTTTTTTCATAGCCAGAACAGTCTATACCAGTTTATAAACATAAGGCAGAGGACGAAGGTCGGGATCTCTTTTATGAAAAAGCCACTCATTGTCATATTTCTTACAGTTTTTATTTACTTACTTGGATTTGGAATGATCATTCCAGTTCTACCACTTTTAAGCACGCATTACGGCGCAAGCCCGCTACAAGCCGGCTTGTTGATGTCGTGTTATTCATTAATGCAGTTTTTATTTTCTCCATTTTGGGGAAAATTAAGTGATAAGTATGGTCGCCGGCCAATATTAATGTATTGCCTATTAGGTGAAGCTATTTCTTATTTAGTTTTAGCATTATCAAGATCACTTGAAATGTTATTTGTCGCACGCTTAATGACTGGCTTTTTTGGCGCATCAATTTCAACGGCCTCAGCATATGTTTCAGATGTGACAACTCCTCAAGAACGATCTAAAGGCATGGCTCTTATCGGCGCCGCGTTTGGATTAGGATTTTTATTTGGCCCAGCTATTGGCGGTGGTTTAACTGTATGGGCCGAAAAACTTTCGAACGACACTGGTTTTATCGCAAGCTTTTCATCATATGGTGTTGCGCTCTTATGCTTTTTCACATTTATATTTGCTTATTTTAATTTAAAAGAATCTGTCAGCTCTGAAATTCGCGAAAAAAATACAGCTGATAAGAAAAATCGTATCGATCATTTGCTTAAATATTTTCAAATGCCGCTCGTTGGTCAATTAATGTCTGGATTTGGATTGGCAACACTTTCAATGGCCATGATGGAATCAACATTGGTTTTATTTATGAAACAAAAATATGGCTGGAATATTAAAGAAGTCAGTTTTGGTTTTGCATACATTGGTATTATTATTGTTTTCACTCAAGGCTTTCTTGTTCGTAAATTAATACCTCGTTTTGGTGAGCGTTTTGTTTTACGCTTAGGATTACTCTCATTAGGCTTAGGACTTGCTGGGATTGGTTTTGCTCCGAATATTCCTGCTATGGGTGTTGTTATGACTTTGTTATCTTTAGGCAGTGGGCTTTCAAATCCTTCATTTCTTGGAAGTATTTCTTTGTTAGTTCCATCAGATGAACAAGGTTTAGCTTTAGGAACTACTCAAAGCTTATCAGCACTCGGACGCGTCATAGGTCCAGCTGCTGGTGGATATCTGTTTGGGCATTTTGTAATTGAATCGCCATTTTTACTTGCTGGGTCTTTAACTTTGATCGCATTTGTTTTGATTGCTCGTCTATATGACAAGTTACCAGTCTCAGGCAAAAAGGTGTCTTAATTATGAGCATGAATTCATTCAACAAAATCGGATTTTATCAACTTGATAATTTGGTCCAAAATAGAGTTCCTTTTTTATTTTTAAATCTCAGTGAAGATATTAGTTCGTGGTATCAGTCCATTTACAAAATGCATGTTGAAACATACCAAGTTTTACTCAAAACAACAGAAGATGTTATGAGCGAGCTTAAAACCAGACAAATTCCCAAAGAATTTGCTATTTTATTAGTTTGTCCAGACGGAAAGCTCTCTGAAAGCTTAGCTCGCCAGCTTGAAATCAAAGGTTATACAAACGTCTACTTGATTGATGGCGGTTATCAGCAAATGGTGACCGACCGAGGGTAAATCAGCTATAGTGTTTTGATATGACAACACCAAATCAAAACACGACACTCGCTGATCGCTACAATCCACAAGACGTTGAATCAACTATCTATAAATGGTGGGAAGAGTCTGGCCATTTTAAAGCTCAAGATAAATCAACAAAACCTCCATTTTCTATTATTTTACCACCACCAAATGTCACTGGCTTTTTACACTTAGGCCATGCACTTGATCACACAATTCAAGATTTACTTATTCGCTGGAAAAGAATGAGCGGCTTTAATGCTATGTGGTTGCCAGGTACAGATCATGCGGGCATTGCAACGCAAACAGTTGTTGAAAAAGAATTGAAAAAAAATGGCGGCGTAACCCGTCACCAATTAGGTCGTGAAAAATTTGTTGAAAAAGTTTGGGAGTGGAAACACGAATACGGTGATCGTATTTATCGCCAAATGCGCAGACTAGGTGATTCATGTGATTGGGATCGCGCAACGTTTACACTTGATGAAGGCGTTTCAAAAGCTGTTCGCAAAGTTTTTGTTACACTTTACGAAAAAGGATCAATTTATAAAGGACAAAAACTGATTAACTGGAGTGGTCCTTTAGAAACAGCTATTTCAGATTTAGAAGTTGAACACAAACAAGTTAAAGGCGCACTTTATCACATCAATTATCCAGTTGATGGAACAAGTGAATTACTCACTATCGCGACAACTCGCCCTGAAACACTTTTAGGTGATACTGCGGTTTGCGTACATCCAGAAGATGATCGCTATAAACATTTGATTGGCAAAACAGTCACTGTGCCGTTGATCAATCGCAAAATTAAAATCATAGCTGACACTTATGTTGATAAAGCATTTGGATCTGGCGTGGTTAAAATTACGCCTGCGCATGATTTTAATGATTACAAAATTGGTAAAACACACAAACTTGAGTTCATTAATATTTTAAATAAAAAATGTGAATTAAACGAAAACGCTGGTCCTTACAAAGGACTTAAAGTCGCCGATGCTCGCAAAAAAGTTTTAGAAGATTTAAAAAACTTAGGCTTACTTGTTAAAGAAGAACCACATGTTCACTCTGTTGGTCACTGTTCTCGCTCTGGCGCTGTTGTTGAGCCATTTTTATCTGAACAATGGTTCATGAAAATGGATGAACTGGCTATACCAGCTAAGCGTGTTGTTGAATCTGGAACAATTCGTTTTGAGCCAGAGTCATGGACAAAAGTTTACTTACATTGGATGAACATTATCGAAGACTGGTGTATTTCACGTCAGCTTTGGTGGGGTCATCGTATTCCTGCATGGCACTGTGCTGATTGTGAAAAACACACAGTTGCTGAAACTGATCCAACAAAATGTTCTCACTGCGGAAGTTCAAAAATTTCTCAAGAAGAAGACGTTTTAGATACTTGGTTTAGCTCTGCTCTTTGGCCGTTTTCAACAATGGGTTGGCCTGCTGAAACTGAGCATTCAATTGAAACACAAAAAACTTTTTATCCAACGAATTATTTGGTTACGGGCCACGACATTATCTTTTTCTGGGTTGCCAGAATGATTTTAATGGGAATGGAATTCAAAAAAGATGTTCCATTTAGAACAGTTTATATTCACGGTTTAGTTCGCGATAGCCAAGGTCGCAAGATGTCTAAGTCGTTAGGTAACTCTGTTGACCCGATTGATATGATCGAAAAATACGGAGCTGATGCTTTACGTTTTAGTTTCTTAGCTCACTTATATAGTGGCAAAGATTTTAAATTCAGCGAGCAACGTTTAGAGGGTTACCGTAATTTCATGAATAAAGTTTGGAATGCAGCACGTTTTGCTTTATCAAACTTACATGATTTTAAAGCCCCTGCCGAAGGCTTAAAAGCAATACCTCATAAAAATGATATCAGTGTATTCGACCAGTGGATTATTTCAAAATTAGCAGAAGTTGAAAAAAATGTTCAAAACCACCTAGAAAACGAAAGATTCTCTGATGCCGCTATTGAGCTGTATCAGTTTGTCTGGAATCAATTCTGTGATTGGTATATTGAATTTTCTAAACCGACTTTAAACCCACAAAGCGGCCACACTGTAAAAGCTGAAGAAAAATATGCGACACAACTTGTGATAGCACATGTCTTAAATCGTATTGTGAGATTATTGCACCCATTTTGCCCTTTTATAACAGAAGAAATTTACTCTAAACTTCCGCTAAAAGATCAAGCTTGTATCATTGATCAATACCCAACAGTTCAAAATGACAAAGAGCTTTTATCGCTGGGTAGCAAACAAGCCGAATTCGATATTGATATTGTTAAAGAAGTTGTCACTGCGATTCGTAATATTCGTGGTGAAAACAGAATTAGCCCTGCAATTAAATTAAATGTACGTTTAGCTGTTAACACTGATGATCTACAAAAAACTTTAACTGCAAACCGTACAGCTTTAACAACTTTAGGCAGACTTGAAACACTAGAAATTGGCGTTGAAGGCAATCTGATGAAGTGCGCTGTAACACCTGTTTCTGTTCAAGATTCTCAAGTTAAAGTCATTATTCCACTAGAGGGTTTAGTTGATTTCGATGAAGAAATAAAGCGTATTCAAAAAACAATTGAAAAACTTGATAAAGACATCAACTTGCTTTCGAACAAATTATCTAATGAAAAATTTGTTCAAAATGCAGATGAAGATGTTGTTGCTGCTGATAGACTTTTATTAGCACAATCAAAAGTTCAAATTGTATCTCTTAAAGAAGCACTCGTTCGTTTTCAATAACGAACGAGAATTTTTATGATTATTATTTGTGTTGAATATACGAGCTAACTTCATCGTTAGCTTGTGATTCTGATTTTTCTAAATCATATGGATCATACGTTTCACCATAAGTATCACATGATTTAGCAAGCTCACTTCTTTCTGCACCATGCCCGCCCCAACGTCCAATAACATCTTCATTTGGATTTGGAGAAGTAAAGCTTTTAAAAATACGTCTTTTTATTTCGGCTAAATCAAGGGTTTGTGAACCAATTTTAACATTACAAATTGAGTATTTACTAAGTGCTGTGCCTTGATTTTCTAAATCAGACTCTTCGCGCGCTAGACGCAAAGGTTGCGTAAAGATTTTCTTAAATTGAGTGTTTCGTGTTTTAGAAAACGATTTTTCACCATATGTTCGTACTCCGTACACATAATAAGCTCTTGCAACCATAATACCGTCAAATAATCTGCGATCACGACTAGGCGTAGAGAGTTGATCATACTTGCTTGCAATTAAACATCGTTCATCAGCAGGCTTATTTTTAGCCTTTTGAAATTCAGTTAAAATTTCTATTAAATTTTTGGTTTTATCATCGATAGCTGATTGCTTAACTCCGTCTGATAAATTACCTGAATTCGAATCAGAATCGCCATTTAAATCATCTGGATTTTCCAAAGCTTTTTTCAAGCTTTCAAGTTGTGCTTGCTTTGCCAGTGCTTCTTTTAATTGTGAACGATATAAATCTGCTTCTTTAACGGCTGTGATTCTTTGCTTGATATCATCACATGCATCAGACAGCAAACGCACGATAACTTCTTCCAGAGTTTCAGCTTTTTGAGCATACTTTTTTTGAATAGTCATTTTCCAAGAAGCCAAATCTAATTCATATTGATCATCACTATAGTCAGGTAATTCTTTAAAGTCTGATAATAATTTGTCGACAGGAACCCAATATCTAAATCCAGCGTAACTACCAGATTTGTAAACAGGATTTAAAATTTTAGCCGAATTGGGATCGTTAGGATCAGTTAGATTTTCTTCAGGTTGAAATACCCAAAATGGATTTGGCCAAGTACGACGCTGTTGTAATCGTGGGCCCGACGCTTTACCTACAGTTGAGTTAAAGATCAATCTTGGGTTACCTTTTTCATCGATATCGGCAATTGTCCACGAGTGATGATTGATTTTCGAAGTCAAAAGTATGACTCCTGTATGAAGATTATTTATCGAGACGGGATATGTATCGTTCGCAATAGAAGAGGTTCCGACCATGTCATATAAATACGTCAAAAAAGCTTTGAGTCTGTCTGATCCCGCAGGTAATTTATCGTATTTTTTTGTCGCTTGAGTGATCAATTTGCGTGGATTTGCAGGGTTTCTGATAGCCCAAGGCAAACCGTTTTCATAAGAGAAAATCACACGCAAAGAGTAAACTGTATCCGCACAATCAGTTGTTAATCCATAGTATGGATTGGGAGTAATGCCGTCAGCTAATGTTTTTTTTTCGAAAATATCTATCTTAGCATTCGCTTTTAACCAGTCTTGATATTTAATTTCCATTTCAGGTGACCAAGCTTGTGTGACTTGCCACAAGTCTGCTTTGGCTTGATTCAATAACATTAACCCTAATAAAAAACCAAAAATGATTTTCAACTTTATCATGAAACGTTCCTCGGTTGAAGTTCGATCACTAAAATGCATGAGTAAAGCCAATTTTGATGTGAATATAAACTAATATAATGAACTTATAGGTCACTTAAGATTTTTTTATAATCAAGAAACTAACAAATTGCGACCACTGTCTAAAGCTGAGACAGTGGTCATTGAAATATAGTTATTTAAAACTGACTGCACGATCCTGTCGAAGTTTGCTCTAAGTATCCATCTGGGCATGGTTCATTCATTTCAACTATTACATTTAGCGCTGAGCTTTGCTCATAACACAATTTAACCTGACCAAAGCTTGCCGGAGCAAGAGAGATTCTAGTTTCAGTTTCGGATAGTGTTGAAACACTATCACACGACTTAGCTGCGTCCATTCCACCTTGAACATTAGTTTTTTCGTGAGTACCAATATCTAAACTTTGGCTATTTTGATCTGCTGATATCGATGACTGAACTTCTCCAAGACTACGGCCTTTGCATAAATTAAGGGTCAACTCTCGACCAGTTGTATTTTGAACCTTAGCAAAATCCTGCACAGTTGACTTACAAACTTTGTCACAACCAAGTGACAATAAAGCAAAGCTTAAAAGTAAGAACGAATATATTTGATTTTTAAACATAATCTATACCTCAAGCCTTGCATTTTGTATTTTGCATATGGGCTATAAAAATATCTATGCAAACAATGCCAATGATTCAAAGTGAGATTGGCTACTATATACGACTTCAAAGAATAATTGACTAATTATCATCAACAGTATTTTATAAAGTAACAGATTCGAAAAGGAAGCCGACTTGAAAAGTTTAACAATAACAATCATCTTATTTTCATTCTCTTTTGCATTAACTACCAACTCTTCAGAAATGGAAATAGATAATAAACTTCTCTCAAACAGCCAAAAAACTTCAAACAATTATCGAATAAAAAAACTGAGCGAAATAATATCCAAAAATGCTACAACAACTAAAACAACCTTATCAAAACTATTGAGTCAATTGACACTACAACCAATTCAAGATACGCAATCAGCTCATTCATTCTTTAAAGTCATTAAAGTTGAAAAAGGATCTATTTGGGAAAAAGAAGGAATCAAAGCTGGTGATTTAGTAGCTCAATAAAATCAGACTGGTTTAATCTTAGAAATTTTTTCGACTTCAACGTGACTGCCCTGATCTGTACGAACTATGATATCTACAAATTGGCGATCTTTAATCAAATCATGCGCATGATATGAATGACGAGCATGAACTGTTTGGTTAAAAGTATCATCGTATCCAATAACGAGTACTAATATTTGCGCTCGGGTGTTTTTCATATCTTCAATAGATAAATTAAATAAAGGACTTGTTTCATCAATGTGATGACAAAGAGTCCATGACAAATAAAACACTGGCGTGCGCGCACGGATCATCTGCAAATCTGTTAGTTTATAGATATGATTACCTTCAGGAGTCATCACATCTTGCATAAAACTAACTTGAATTTTAGCATCTATGATCTGGTTTCCACGCTCATTAGCAATACGAAAAAGTAAACTTGGCTTACCTAAATATGGGGTCAGCAATGCTACATTCGAAAATGCCACTTTTGAATCTGGTCGTGTGAATCGCGCAAAAAATAAACCAGAAATCATACCTATACTAATTAATCCGCTAAAGGCCTCAATTGATACAACTATATTCTGAAACAACCCCGTTGGAGATATATATCCATAGCCAATTGTTGAAAAAGTTTGAATACTAAAGAAAAAGCACTCTTTAAAAAAATCTAAGTCAGATGGCCCCTTAACTCCGTCAAAGCCTTCACGACCCAAGACAAAATACAATAACCCAAAAAACATGTTCACAACAACATAAGCTGACGCATTAAAAAAAATAAAGTTGATCCACTTCATTTTTAAAAAATAGTGATACAAATCACTCATTGATTTTATTTTTTTAGATAGCGTCATATATTCGTCCTTAATAAGCAAAGGCTATTCCAGAATACCAAATTTGTCACTCCGTGAAGTTTCTGCCTGTACAAAAATTGCCACTCGTTTTCTGATTCAAAAAGCAGTAAATGTTATCTTTAACAAGGAGTTCTTATATGAATACACTTAATGCGTCTTTAATGTTTGTTCTAGCAGCGTTAATCGTTACACATATCGTAATAGCTTAATTATTTATTCTAAGCATTGGCAGTTAGATTGAATGGCATCAAGTCCCGTACAACTAACTGTCTTAGACCCTTTTGTTAAAGACATCGACTCAATCTTACCTGCTCTTTCAACTAAAACGAGTTCTTCTCCATCTGGAAAATACGCTCGGCTACCTCTTTCATCCAAAACAATAGATGCGCCACCTTTCAGATAATTAATATAATCATCTGTGGGATTGATCGCCTTCTCTTGATCGACAGATTGCATTTCTGGCAGACCTTGATCGTTAATATTAAATAATTGTACATACTTAGTAGGATTGTTTGGGCTTTCGTAATTAACTTCAGTACGAATTCTTTTTTTACTTCCGTCGCTGCTTTGTAAATCCATCTGAGTCCAGTCATCCATTTGCACGACTAAGTCACCTAAAGCAGGTCTTAAACTGACAAGCAAATTGTCGTAAGTAGGTTCTATTTGTGGACTATCAACAGCAGTTCCAACTTTTAAACAATTAGCAATATCTTTAAGATGTTCTGCAAAATTGCGATCTATGACTAATTTGTCTTCTGCTGTCACTGTCTGTGGTTGCTTAAATGGAGCAATTGTACCACTAACCGATTGAGGGATATCACTTAAGGCTGAGTGACTTGTTGGCTGTGTTTTAATGAATATTTTTTTGTCTTCGAAGTTGCTATCTTGGGGATGCGTTGGCAAATCTTTTCGGTGATCATTCCAATAAAAAAAAGCCATTGAAATCACAATGGCTCCGATAAGTAATAGCGTATTTCGATTCACAACCAATCCTTTGATTTTTGAAACTTACAAGCTTTCAGTACAAGCTCTATTTGATTAAACCAATTTCTCTTAATCTTTGCATCAAAAAATCATGGGCTGTGATGTCAGGATACTTGGCGCCAGACCCTTTGCATGATGGTAAACAGCTGAGTAAGCTTTCTGGATGAGGGTGCATAAAGAATGGCATCGAATACCGAGATGCATTAGTGCCATCTTGCGGATTAATCACTCGGTGTGTTGTCGATGGAATGACTTCGTTTGTTAATCGAGACAACATATCGCCAGCATCCACAATAAGGGTACCGAAGTCTGATTCTATATCTAGCCACGCACCATCACGATCTTTTAATTGTAAGCCTGACTGTGTTGCTGCTGGTAAAATTGTGATAAAATTAATATCTTCATGGGCCGCAGCACGTACACATCTTGGATCAACACCTTCTGGTATTGGTGGGTAATGTAAAAGTCTAAGTATTGAATTACCCTCTTGAACCATATTTTTAAAATAGTCTTTTTCAACTTCTAAAGGATAAGTCAGCGCTTCCATCATCTGAATACCAGCTTGCTCTAATTTAGCAAATAGTGATTCAAATGTAGGTCTAAACTCAGGAACAGTGTCATCTGGCCAAATATTTTTAGGATAATACTTACTAAATTGATGCCCTGCTGGCACTTCACGACCAACATGCCAGAATTCTTTTAAGTCCATCACTTCGGCACCTTTAGCATGTTCTTTTCCAAATGGAGTATAACCACGCTGGCCACCACCATTTTCAGACACATAAGATAACTTTTGTTTTTCAGTGAGAGTAAAAAATCTCTCTAAAACCTGATAAGATGATTTTAATAAATCTTGTGATACATCATGGTCTTTCAAGATAATGAAACCGTAGTCTTTAATACCAGTAAATAGCTGCTCGATAAATTTCACTTTATCAGCTTGTGAGCCATGCGTGTAACTGCCTAAACTTAAAGTCGGCACTTTTCTAAGTGTAGTCGATGTTTTAGATTGATTGTCTTGAGTTTGCATTCTGGACTCCCCCAATTTTACAATGTTAGTTTTACGTATATCAGTTAATAAATTAATCATATGTGTGCAAAAAACACTAGAAACTTCATAAAGTTTATTGAATTTTTAAAAACTGGCTAGTTTTGCAAACGACTAAATTCATGATCGTCAATTGTTTAGACGGTTAAGAGATTTAGCAAACCTCACACATAACTTTTAGTTTTTTTGCAGATAGTAAGCCAGGAATTTTTATTCTAGTTTATTTTAAATTACTCATTTGTAGAGATGCTTAATAGAAAATTGTAGTTTAAATTAATGTTGTTACAAACGCGTTAATTGTTGAAAATACAAACAGACTCAGTTTTGCTAATACTGAGGTAAGCATGAAAAATCTAATTTTAATTTTTTTAGTTTTAAATCCTTATGTAGCCATGGCAAAAGAAATTATCAATCTTCGGATAGGATTGGTTATGCGAGAATGCTCGTTTAACTCATCAAAAGAAAAGGTCTGTTTAGGTAGTTTTGACAATGCACGCCCAATTGAAATTGAGCTATCTGAAGGCGATTGGATTCAATCTGGAAATTGGGAAAAAGACTATAAAATTGGATCAGAAACTTTTACTGCACATGTAGGCGTCGTCAAAGTCATGTCGACAAAAAACTATGGAATTACTTTATTTATTAAAGGTAAAAATTTTAACCCTAAATCAACAATCCTCGTAAAAAGCGTGGACGATATTTCAAATGTACTTGGCTTTGAAGTTAAGGATGATAGTCTTTTTATCAAAGATAATGTAGGAACCGAATACAGCCCGGTTCTATATTTAAATTAAAACCGTACTGACACTTTCATATCCCTGGCTCACGATCTGCAAAAAGACTAAAAGCTATGTTTGAGTTTCCCCACACATAGCTTTTAAGTGTCAACATCCTCCGCCTTTCGGATAGGAGGTGTCGAATGAATACTAAAACATATTTATTTATTCGGCGTGTTTTAAGAATAAGTTTAGATCTTATTCGAGTTATTTACTGGATTCTTTTAGTAGTAGCTCTGATAAAATCAATCTCGTAATTGAAATAGTGTGATGTAGAACGTCTGTTGCCTTTTCTTGATTTAAAGTCTGGACTAAGGATGGGACTTTAAATCCCTCGGCGAATGTTGAGACATGGACAGAGCTTTGTGTGGGGTTTTGTTTTCAACAATGTGAGATCTTATCCTTTAAATCAGAAGAAATCGTATTGAGAATCAAGCCTTCTTTAGTTGAAGTTCAGACAAAGCAATGAGATAGTTTTTGCAATATGTTATATCGATTCACCATAGAGCTTTCACATATTGATCGCGAAATCTACGAAACTTTAGATTTTCGTATTTCTCAGCACCCATCAGAAATTGCGAGTTATCTTTTAACACGAGCCTTAGCTTTTTCACTGAGTTACGAACAAGGCTTAGAGTTTTCTGCAATGGGCTTGGCAGATCCTGATTCGCCAGCTCTTTTAAAACTTGGCCAACATAATTCGATTGATTTGTGGATTGAAATTGGAAATGCTTCAAGCCGAAAACTTCATAAAGCAACTAAAACAGCCAAGCAAGTTGTGATTTACACCTATAAAAATGCTGAAGTTCTCATAAATGACATTAAAGCCAATAATGTTCATAAGGCAAATGAGCTGCAAATTTTTGCTTTCGATGAAGACTTCATTATGGCTCTTGAAAAAAATTTGCAAAAAAATAATCGATGGTCTGTAGTTGTTCAACAAAATCAAATTTCAGTTTCATTTACTGACCAAACAATCACAACTGAGCTTAAGTCATATAAAGTCGTATGAAACACTCAATCATTCAGTTTGAAAAAACAATTGAACTTCCTATTTACGCAGCCAGTGGTTTAGCTAAACACAACGAAAATTTTTACGTTATTTCAGACGATGAAAAATCACTTTTTCAATTCAATACAGACGGAACTACTTTCATCGAACGGCCACTACAGCCCGGCACATTGCCATTAGATCCAATCGAAAGAAAAAAATTAAAACCTGACTGGGAATCCTTAGTCTATTTTCAACAGCAAACAGGTATTGAAGGCCTACTTGCTGTTCCCTCGGGATCAAAGCAAAATCGGCAAACTGGATATTTTATTAAATCTGAGCAAAACTTCAAACAGCAACCAATTGAAATAAACTTTGTAAAACTTTACCAAAAGCTTCAAGAAAATTTTAATGAGCTCAATATTGAAGGTGCAGCTATTATCAATTCTACATTAAAGCTTTTACAACGTGGCAATGGTCAATCAAAGCAAAATGCAATTATCACATTAAACTTGAACGAAATCGTGAATTGCTTGAAGTCGTCGCAAGAGTTAACGCCAGCAACTATTCTCAATATTGAGTCTTACAATCTTGGTCAAATCAATAACTCGCCATTAAGTTTTACTGATGCCTTTGCAATTGATGGATCATTGTATTTTTTAGCTGTTTGCGAAGAGACCGTTTCAACTTACGAAGATGGACCTTTTAAAGGAGCTATTCTGGGTGAAATTGATGCCAATAACAAACTAAATGGAACGTGGGAACTTAATTGCCCTTTTAAACCAGAAGGTTTATGGATAGAAAAATTAAATGACCACTACAAAGTTTATATTGTTACCGATGCAGATTCTCGTGAGCAAAAATCAATACTTTACAGTGCTGAATTTAAAAAATAACAACTTACTTAAAATAAAATCATCGATGAATTTAAAGTTCGGTAAATAACTCGAACAAGATTTAAACTTGTTTAAAACAAACGAAATGAATACATACTGCTTGTTATTAATTCAGCACTGTCAATCTTACAAGCGAAGGAAGCTTACACTTATAACCTAAAAACTGTAGATAATTGAGACTGAAATTCAATATTAATAAAAAACGCAACTGCATGAGTAACAGTTGCGCCATAACTACTATAATAAAATACGATCAACTATCACAATAATTTATAACTTAAAGAGGCACCAACCGAAGAATTTTTTTGTTCAGCTTTTAGCAATAGAATTTCGACATAAGGAGAAAAGCTGAATGTTTTTGAAAAGTTGATAGTGGCACCTGGATATGCTGGAAGATCATTGAATGCAGTTTTTGCATTACGTTTTTGTCTCCACTCTGGAGCTACACCCATATCGAATGAAATCATGTCTGACAAGTTGTACGAAGCTGAGAAGTAGTGAACTTGACTTGTAAGTGTTTGACCATCTTCTTTTTCTTTCCACATATATAAACGTGGAATTAAAAGGTATGACAAGCTCCAAGAAGCGATGTCTTTAGCTACGATGAAACGAGTTGTAACTGAACCATTTGATTTTTTCTCTTTAGATGCATCACTAGAAGGTACAAAGTAGTTAAAATTTCCAGTAACTTTTAAGCCATCCTGAGTTTCGTATAAAGTTGGGTACTCTACACGCAAGTAAGGATCAGCCATTACTGTTTGCTTTTCTTCACCATTTTCATGGTTAGTATCAGGGCGTAAAGTGAAAGAAGTCGCCCACTTACTTTGAAACTTATATTTTGCTGTAAGGTAGTGATTGATCGACATACCATTAGCAGCTTCTTTTAAAGCTGGACCATTAATGTAGTTAAAGTAACTAACAGAAAATGGGCTAGGAGCAGCAGCGGCACCTACAGAAGCTGTGCTTGTATTAGCTGGAGCTTCTGAAGCAGGTGCTACTGCTACTGTTGTAGTTGTTGTTGCTGGAGCAGTAGAAGTTTGAGCGTAAGCGCTAACTTCACTAAATGCTGCAAGCATAACGATTAATAGTTTTATTGTTTTCATTTTTCCCCTTATATTAGGTTTGGGTGTTGTTGCTAAAATTTAATTACAATCGGTCGCGACCTATTCTACTTCTTAATGACGCAGGACTCTTTCTTGCTGGAGCCGTGTTTACATAAACATGCGGAATTACATCGCTTGTTTCTTTAATCACGCGAAAATTCTTTACGACTAAGTTGTTACCCCAAAATAAAACTTTTGGTGTACGCGCAACTTGCGCCTCAATCAGTAAATTCTTTTCTGATTCGTGATGCAGCTTAACTAAGCTTGGACTATCTACGATGTCCAACACTTCACCCGTCTCTTGATTTTTGAACTTTAGTTCATGCTCATGTTCGGTTGTGTGTGTAGAGCTGTCGTCAGTCACTTCTCCAATCACGTTTGTTGTTTTTTCGTTCGAACTCGTCCCCATTGACGCGCATCCAAGAAAACTGGACGCAAGAATAGCCATTAAAACATATTTCATTATGTTCTCCTTGTTGTTGTTTGTTTTGGGTTTTTGTTGTTTTGAATACACTTCGAGCGTTAAATGTTCATTTCTGAACAAGTTGAACGGTCAAAATGCATTTAGGAAATTAAATTATGAAAGTCGCGGAGGACGTTTCAATTTATTAGAATAATCATGCGCAGTACCCAAGTTAGGTTTGCGCGAAAAAATATTAGAAATATCTATTGGAGAAAATGGAGCAGCAAATGCGGCCGTAGAAACATGATGACAATGACCAATGTGACAAATGCTTTCTTCACAATGCCCACCATCCTCTGAATCACCATTGGTGCTTGTCACAGAATTATTAACTTGTTTTGTAGAAATTGAAGCTGACTGAGTTGAGTGATTATCAAACGATTTTTCAGAGAGAAAACTACTAACAATTCCCGCCTCAGCGAATACGCTGAAAGTGTAAATTAAGAATGTTAAAATCAAAGTAGTTTTTTTCATAAATAAAACTCTAACTAGATAATTCATTATATACACCATTTTCGTCAAGCACATACTATGTATAATTAACAAAATTTTTTCGCTTTATATGAGACTTAAAAATCAATAAATTAATTTTAAATCCACTGTGAAAATCTTATTAAAAAGTGACCCACCCAAGCCTCAAATAAATTGTTAATTGGGAATTAAGTGAAACTTACTATCCACCTAGATGGGCCACAAAACTAAATTAATGCGCTACTTTCCCTTTCATATACTTCTCAAATTTCGCAAACATGATTGGAAGCACAATTAAGGTTAATACTGTCGATGAAATAATTCCGCCGATAACTACAGAAGCTAATGGTCTCTGAACTTCAGCTCCCACGCCTGTTGAAATCATCATTGGAATAAAACCAAACACGGCAACCAAAGCTGTCATTAGTACAGGGCGCAAACGAACTAATGTCCCTGACATAACAAGCTCCTTACCTGTTTTACCTTCAGCTTTTAGCTGATTAAAGAAGTTGACCAGAACCACACCATTAAGAACTGCGATTCCCGATAGAGCGATAAAACCAATTCCCGCAGAAATTGAAAACGGCAACCCATTAAGAATTAAACCAATCACGCCGCCAACTAAAGCCATTGGAATACATCCAAAGATTAATAGCGTTTGCGGAACACTTCCGAAAGCTGCGTAGATCATCATGAGAACTAACGCTAATGCAACTGGTGCTAAGATTAATAGTCTTGAACGAGCTTGCTCAAGATTTTTAAAGTTTCCGCCCCACTCAACATAATAACCTTCTGGAACCTTAATTGATTTCGCCACTGCTTGTTGAGCTTCATTTACAAATGAAGCGGTATCACGACCGCGAAGATTGATTAAAACCGCTGTTCTCCTGTTAGAGTTTTCACGATTCACTGAACTGTAGGTTTCCTTAAAATTAATGTTTGCAAGCTTATCCATACTTACAGTTGTGTTTGCTCCGACTCCTACAGGAAGTTGCTTGATTGCCGAAATATCTGAGCGCAATTCATCTTTCAAGCGAATAATAATTGGATATTTTTTTTCTAATTCGTAAAGAAAACCAGCTTCTTGTCCACCTAAGGCAATAGAAATTGTTCCCAAAACGTCGTTCATTGAAGCGTTATACTGCTTAAGATTATTATCTTGTGGTTCAATTTTAAGGACCGGAGAAGTACCTGCTAAATCAACTTCCACATCTCCCGCTCCTTGAACTTTCTGAACAACTTCTTGAATGCTTTTAGAAATTTCCACTAACTTATCTAAATCAGGTCCAAAAATTTTAACTGCAACGTCTGCTCTTGTTCCTTCAAGCAATTCATTAAAACGCATTTGAATTGGTTGAGATGCCAGGTATGTTTGTCCTGGAACTTCTTTTTCAAGCTTTGCTACAATCGCACTAGTTAGTTCCTCATATGTTCTACGCTTTCCATTTATTTTTGGCCACTGAGAACGATCTTTTAACATGATATATGAATCTGAAACATTCACGCCCATTGGATCAGTTGCGACTTCACTTGTACCAATACGAGAAAAAGTATGATTTACCTCATCAAAATCTTTAATGATTTCGTCTGCTTTTTTTTGATATTCAACAGACAGAGTTAGACTAGTATTTACTGGCCTAATCATGTGAAATGCAAAAGATCCCTCACTCAGTTGAGGTAAAAATTCCGACCCTCTAGTTCCAAGCAATACTACTCCTAAAATTACTGATAATATACCGATGGCCATTGTGAGTTTGGCACGAGTAAAAGCCCAGTTAAAAGCTGGCAAATATAAATTTCTAATCCATACCATCATTTTAGGTTCAGTATCTTTAACTTGTCCTGTTAGGAACATACTTGCTAACGCTGGAGCTGTCGTAAACGAAAGTAAGAACGCTCCTAACACTGCGATAGCAAAAGTTGAGGCCATCGGAATAAACATTTTTCCTTCAACACCTGTAAGTGCAAATACAGGTAAGAATACCATAACGATAATAAATTGCCCGAAACCAGCAGCTTTTCTAATTTCTACCGTTGATTCATAAACCGCTTCTTTAACTTCTTCTTTGTCTAAGTTTCTACCTAATTTTTTTGCTCTATCGTGGATGAATCGAACACAATTATCTAAAACAATAACTGTACCATCAACAATAACACCAAAATCTAAAGCGCCTAAGCTCATTAAATTTCCTGAAATACCTAATGGCTTCATCACTAGAAATGTTAGAAGTAGAGATAATGGAATAGTAACAGCAGTGATAATAGCAGCGCGAATATTTCCTAAAAGAATTAGGAGAATAATCGTCACTAACAAGGCACCCATAATTAAATTGTGCTCAACTGTACCTAAGGTCGCATTTACTAAGTCTGATCTATTGTAAACTGTTGTAAGTTCAACGCCTTGAGGTAAATCTTTTCTAATTTCTTCGATTTTCTCATGAACGCGACTGGAAACAGTTCGGCTGTTTTCACCTAAAAGCATCATCACAGTTCCAAGAACAGCTTCTTGACCATCGAATGTAGCAGCGCCAGTTCTTAACTGCTTTCCGAGCTCAACTTGCGCAATGTCACCGATAGTAATGATTTTGAATGATTCAAGCGATTTAACTGGGATTCTACTAATTTCTTCTGGAGTCTTAATTAACCCAACACCTTGAACTAAAAATTGCTCAGCAGTTTGCTCTACATAACCACCGCCAACATTCTTGTTCACTTTTTCTAATGCTTCGCGAATTTCATCAAAATGAATACCATACGAAGCCATCTTTTTTGGGTCTGGCTGAATATGATACTGCTTCTCAAATCCACCTGAAGTATTAATTTCAGCTACACCTTCCACAGTTAAAAGTCTTGGTTTCACAAACCAATCTTGAAGTGTTTTAAGCTCCATTAATTGTTTTGTTCTTTCTGTTCCGGATTTCTTTTCTTTAAAATCTAGAACAAATTGATAAATTTCACCAAGCCCAGTTGATATTGGCCCCAACTCTGGCTGCGCACCACTTGGTAAATCACCAGTAACGCCTTGAAGTCGCTCAGTCACTAATTGGCGAGCGCGATAAATATCGACGCTATCTTTAAATACAACTGTAACTTGAGATAAACCAAATCGAGTTATACTTCTGACTTGCTCTACACCAGCGATTCCTCGCATTGAAGATTCAACTGGATATGTAATTGTTCTTTCGATCTCTTCAGGGGCTAAGCCCTCAATGACCGTATTAATTTGAACTTGATTGTTTGTAATGTCGGGAACTGCATCAATCGGTAGTTTTTGAAAGCTATAAATACCAGCTAAAACTAATGCAAATGTTAATGCAAGTACGACGCCTCTATTGTAAATTGAAAAACGTATAATTTTATTTAACATAAATACCTCTAGTGAGAATGTCCTGCTGGTGCGCCATCAAATGCTGCAAGCTCTGAGATTCTTAAAAAACCTAGACCTGTAGTTGCTATTTCATCATTAGCAGTTAATTCATCTGAAGAAATTGTCATGCTTGTTGAGTTCGTTGATTTAATTTTAAAGTCTATTCGCTTATAAAAACCATCGCGCAATCTGTATAAGTTCACTTCCATAGCCGAAGTCACAACTGCTGACTTTGGAATTTCAATACTAATAGCACTTACTACTTTAACCTTACTTACCCTAAAGTTTTTCTCAGCTTCAGGAGAAAGTTTAAATCCCTTTTCCTTATTGGCTTCTAAAATTCCTTTATCTTTTCCCACCTGAGCATTTTCTTCAGACTCTTCTCCATGCTCTTCACCCTCTTTATGCTCACCATGCTCATCTCCATGAGCTTCTTCTTTTTCATCTTTATGTTCGCCTTCTTTAGAGTGATCATCTTCTTGAGAAGATTTAGCTGTAATTTTTTTCTCATCTTTTTTGTCGTGGTCATGATCATCTGAAGCAAATGATACATTTAAGAAAAATGATAGAGTTAAAGCGATTAAGTATTTTAAATATTTCATAAAACAACCTCATTAAATTTATTGTCTATGATAAGCAGTTGACCTAACGACTCTAGAGCCTCTAGTTCTGCCTCGTTACGTCTACTTTCAAGATCAAAAAGCTGTCTGTGCGCTTCGATAATTAATGAACTATTCACAACACCTTTAAAAAATTGCTGCTCAATTTTAACATGCTTGCTAGCTATAGTTTTAGAATCAATAACAGATTTTAGAATCAAAACAGTGCTGTTGTATTTTTCTGTTAATTGTTTTCTGTAAGCATTTAGCTTTTGCTTTGTTAATTCTAAAGACATTTGTGATTCGCGCATTTTTTCTTTAGTGTAGTCACGGTTTCCACCATTGAAAGACAGAATCGGCAATGGCATTGACAGACTTACTCCTGCTAACTTTTCAGTTTCGTTACCAGATTTACTCTCTTGAATAGTTGGTCCAATTTTTAAATCTGGCCAAGTATCAGCCTTCGCTCTATCATTTTGGCTTTTCGAAAGCTCAACTTCAGCTTGTGCAACTTGTACCTGTGGAGAATTTAAAACATTTTCTTCAGATTCAACTTTTTGCCAATTCGATTTAGCTGGAGGTAGATGCTTTAAAATTACATCTTTGTCGATACCTGTAACCGCTTTTAATTCGAGAATGATTTTTTCACTTTCAGAGCGCAATTTATTTAAATTGAATTGATGATCAGATAAAGCCATTTTAAAAACTTCTAATGACACATCTTGTTCCGGCGAAAGCGCTTTACGCCCCTGATACTGCTTAACAATTTTGTTAAATGTATCAACCGATTCCTGCTCAATTTTAATTTCTTTCGTTAAATGCGAAAGTCTGTAAAATGCTAGCGTTAGAGCTAATCTAGATGATTGAATCTGAAATTGATTCTCAATAACTGACTTACGATGCTCAGCTTTTGCTTCATCAATTCTAGCAGAACGCTTTCCTCCTAAAGGAACATTAAATAAAAGCGTGGCTGACTTCTCAGAAACGTCAGAACCTTTAGATACAGATTCTAAATCCAAATCTGGATTATCCCATTGGCGAGCAGCATCTTCTAGCTTACTAGTGCTAGTTATTTTCTGCTCAGACAATTTAATCTCTGCCGATTTCTTTTCAGCACAAGCCACTAATGACTTATAATCATTGATTGAACACACATTCTCTATTTGAGCCTGTGCGAAGTTAAAACTTATTGCTACAAGTGTAGCAACACCCATTAATCCCTTCATATTGGATCTCCATGTTGTTAATTTAAATGTATTTGATCGAACTTTTATTTATTAGGACTACGCGATTGGTGGTCGTAAAATTACAGAATGATAATTTTTAAGGTGAAGTAATTGAGAGTTATTTGGATAGTCTTTAATTTCTAATGAGAAGTCTTGCGCTAGAGCCACGTTAGCTACAAATGAGCTATGACTTAAGTGGCATGTTCCGCATTCAGATGTAGTGTTTGAATGATCACTAGAGGAATCACAACAATCAGATTGAGCAGAAATACTGGCTTTTGATGTCGCATCAACATTACTAAACAAATTAACATCAGAGTGAAAAACTCCACTCATGAATGTAATTAGTAAATATAAAGTAGCGATAAATAGTTTCAAAAAATCCTCGTAATTTCTTAATCTTAAGGCGCTTTAACAAATTTGTCAACACCAAGATATAAACGTATCAAATACGTTTATATCATTTATGCGTAAACCTCGTTATATTTTAATAAGCGTAAACTGTTCATAACTACAAACAACGTAAGACCTACATCTGCAAAAATGGCTAATACTAAGTTACTATGGCCGAAAACAGCCAAAGCCAAAAAAACAAATTTTGTTACAATAGCAATAGCTGTATTAAACTTAATGGTTGATAATGTTTTTTTACCTAGTTTGACCAAATAAGGAATTGTATCAAGCTTGTCGTTCAAAATTGCCACATTAGAAGCTTCAATAGCCGCATCACTACCCATAGCCCCCATAGAAATACCTAACGACGCTCTAGTTAACGCTGGCGCGTCATTAACGCCATCTCCAACCATAGCTACGTTTTGATATCTCTGTTTAAGCTCAATGACCTCTTTTAATTTATCTTCCGGAAGCAAATCTGCTTTGACTTCCTTAATATTCACTTTATCTGCAATTAGTTTTGCTGAATCATAAGTGTCTCCTGTTAGCATCGAAACGTGAATGTTTAAATCATTCAATTGCTGTATTGCACTTTGCGACTCAGGCTTGATTTTATCAATTAAAAGAAAAATCCCCTTTTCACCTTTTGAATCAGCCATCAATACTGGCGCCATACCTTGCTTTTTTGATTCAGCTAAATCCCTCTCAATATCCGGAGACAATCTCGAATTTTTTCTGATGAAGTCTGGCTTACCAACTAATATACTTTCATCACAAACACCGCAGCTAGCTTTTACTCCATTGCCAATGACAGATTCGAAATTTTTAAATCTATGAAAATCCAGATTTCTAGCTTGCGCCTCTTCCACAACACTTCTAGCTAGTGGATGTTCTGATAAATTTTCAATACCAGCAGCACAAGATAACACTTCATTCTCACTAAAATTACGAAAAGGTATAATTTTACTTACAACTGGTTTTCCAAGAGTGATCGTTCTCGTTTTATCCATAGCCACAGATTTGATTTGCCCTATCATTTCTAAATATTTACCACCCTTGACAACTACACCTTTTTTTGTAGCATTAGCTATTCCACAATAAATTGAAATCGGAGTAGAAATCACCAAAGCACAGGGGCATGAAATAACTAAAAGCGCCAGCGCTTCTTTGAACCATTTAACAAAATCCTGATTAAAAAATATCGGAGGTACTACTGCAATTAAAAAACTCACTATCAAAATTATTGGAACGTAGATTTTAGCAAAACTTTGCACAAACTGATGCACTTCTGCTTTTGTTTGATTTGCAGCTAGCGCAAGCTCAACAATTTTTGAAATTGTTGAATCTTTAATTGTTTTAGTCGATTTAATTTCCAAATAACCAGATTGATTTAAAGTACCCGCATAAACCATATCATTAATAGCTTTTTCTTTTGCAACAGGCTCACCAGTAATAGAAGATTCATCGACAAAAGAAGCGCCCTCAACAATCTGCCCATCAATAGGAATTAACTCTCCTGTTTTAATTATAAATACTTGTCCGACTTGAACTTGCCCAACAGGAACCTTAATATTTTCATCCCTTAGCTCTACAGCTTTAGGCGTCTTTTCTAATAAAGCCTTTAATGCAGACTTAGAACTCTCAAAACCAAAATCTTCCAACTTCTCCGCAAGAGAAAATAAGACAATAACAACACCAGCTTCTTCATATTCCCCCAGAGCGATAGCTCCTATGGCAGCAACTGTCATTAAGAAATTAATACTTCTAAAGTTAAATTTTACAACAGCCTCAATACCATTTAATATGACTTTACTTCCAATAGTTGCAATCAAACCTAAAGTCAAAGGCAGAGAAATATAGCTCGGAGTTTTAAAACCAGACAAAGAGAGCATCTCCAAAAACAGAGCCAGAGACACTCCCAAAAGAAGCATTTGAAATTTTTTATCATTTTTAATCGATGACACTAAAATCATATTTTCATTCCTCGCTGAATAATCAAATCAAGCTCTTTAGCCAAGCCGTCATTGCCAGGCTTCAAACTGTTCTTTAAACAGGAGTTTATGTGACCTTGAAGCAGAGAGACTCGAGCACCGCCCAATGCAGATATGACTGCAGAAAGTTGCTGAAGTATATCAATACAAGTTCTTTTTTCCTCGACCATATCAACAACAGAAGACAGATGACCCATCGCACGCTTTAGTCGAATCAAAGTCTCTTGCTGTGCCAAATCTAAATCTTTTTGATTTTCTATTTTTAAAAATTTTGTTTTTTTCTTAGCCATTTACAGATCCTACCCCATAGGATAGGATCTGTAAAGATACAGTTTTCAATATTCACTTTATGAAGTATAGGAGCTTAAGATCTCACTTAAAATAGAATCATCATAACAAGTGCTGTATTCTCATTTAAAAACTCAAAGTGAATATCACCTTCGTATAAACGAAAAGCATGCTTTGTTCGATATGGAGAAATAGTATTCTCAAAACCACGATAAACCACTGGACGTGGATCTTGCTGAATCACCTCAATAATAACTTTTTCTAACTCAGGGCGACCAGTACGTTTCATCCATTGATGAAGTGCTAACTGAGCTTCTTCGCTAAACTCGACTTGAATAGATCGCACATCATGAGCGCTTTCAACAGCCCAACCACCACGAGCCTCTGGATGGCTTTCGAACTGTGGCAAATAAGGCTTAATATCAAGGATCGGAGTGCCATCAACTAAATCCGCGCCAGATAAATAAATTTTATTTTGTTCAATTTTAATAATTTCACACAATGATAAACCTATAGGGTTTGGACGATGTGGTGATCTCGTAGCAAATACACCTGTTGACTGACCACCAAGTCTTGGTGGATGAACTTTAGGGTGATAGCGACTGTTTGAGTTTAAATGAAAGACAAACATGAGCCATACATGCGAATAACCATCAAGCCCTTGCAACGCAAACTCTGGTTGCCATTGAGGCAAAATCTCAAGCTCTGAAACTGTATTTTTAACCAGACCTGATTGCCTTGGAACGCCGAATTTCTCAGGGAAACCCGTTTTAATAAATCCTATTGCCGAAAAAGAAAAAGTTGTGCTTTCTGACATCGCACAACTTTTATATTTGAGTCTAACTTAGATTGGCAACAAGAAGTTGCCAATGAGAGCGCTTTAAAACTAAAAATTACCTGATTTGGCGATCAAACCAGCTTTATTTTTAATAACTATTTCTTTACCATTCAAATCAATTAAACCTTCATTTTTAAATTCAGTTAAATGACGAGATAGTGATTCATTAATTGTACTAGCCAGCTGAGCGAACTCATTGCGTGTTAGTTTTAAATTAATCGAAATTCCAGCAGCTGTTTGATTGCCAAAACGATCTGCCAAACTTAACAATTGATGCGCAATTCTCTCTTGAACAGAAGCCAAGTAATGCAACTGACTTGTTTTTTCATAATTTTCAATATCATGAATAGCTTGCTCTAAAACATTTCTAACTAAAGGGTGTACTTGTGATAAAACATTTAAGATTGCATCCTTTGAGTATAACCAAACAACAGATGACTTCACTGCTTTAGCATGTGAATTTGTCTTTAAGTTGCGTACAAGCGCCTTATATCCGAACACTTCACCAGGAGACACTAGCTTAGTCACATATTCAGGCGAAGTCGTTCTTCCTCTTGCATGCTCACGATTAACAAATACTTTTATACAGCCCGATTTCAATAAATAAAGACCCTTAGGTTCTTCACCTTCGTTAAATAAAATATCACCATCATCAAAGTTGACCACAGTGTACGGGATTTCAAAAGTATTCAAAGATTGCGCAATCAAACTCGCCACAGAAGACGACGATGAGTAACCTGAATGAGAATCCGACAAACTGTTATGACCTGCCATTAATCTTATAGGTTGTTGACCAAATTGAGACATATCGACCTTCCTTAATTAGTTTAATTTTTCTTAAACTAATTACATAGTAATTGATTTTAAGCATAATTCCACTAAAAATTTGATGTCGATCGACATGTTCTATATCAAGATAACTATGATGTATTGAAATATGTCAGAACACACACAAAGGGGCTCAAATTGAATAAAATAGCTTTCCAAGCAAAAATATTTCTAACAGTAATGGCTATAGCAATGTCTATGACCCTACTCAAAACACTAACAACTTACGCATGGGGTGGTCGAGGACACGACTCAATCTGCGAAAGTGCTGTTTTTTTGGTCAAAAATAAAAATTTAAAAGAATTTCTGATCAACAAACCACAAATGATGGGACACCTTTGTAACATTCCAGATATTTACTGGAAATCATTACCTATGGAACTTCGTCGTCATGGTGATTCAGGACACTACATCGACCCTGAAGTTTTAGGCTTAGCTGTTAAAGATATTCCAACTGACTACAAATCAATAGTCGAAAAATACACGAACAGTGAAAATAAAGAAAAATCCAATGCCAAAATTTTCTCAGTACCACTTGAGTTTGGCAGCAGCTGGTGGAGAGCGGATCAAATGTACCGTATAGCCATCGAGAAGGGACTTGAGCTTAAAAAACTAAAAGCACCATCTAATGGCAAAGAAGACCAAGATGAAGAACTCCCGTTTAATAAAACATTTTATCAAATGATTACAGCTATGGGATTAATGGGCCATTTCGTGGGTGATGACAGTCAGCCATTTCATACGACATCAGATTATGATGGTTATGCTGCGAACCATGGTGGAATTCACGCTTACTATGAAGATTCATGCGTGAGTTACTTTGGTGCCGATTTACATGATCGCATTTACAAAAAAGCACTGAAACTTAAAAACACTTCATTTTTAAAACCAGCGACAACAATAGATAAAATGAAAGCTTTAGCTGAAATCTCAACTAAAGAGATCAAAGATGTTTTAAAAGTTGATCCCATAACTGCTCAATCAACAATTAAACTTGAACACGGAATGAGCTTAAAAATTCCAGCACAAAGAAAACCAGCAGAAGTTGGTTTTAAAGCTTTCGAAAAAATGCAAGTCGAACAAATGGCAAGATCAGCAATTTTACTCGCTCAATTGTGGGACGAAATTTACGATAAAGCCGGTAACCCTGAAATGAAAGCCTACAAAAGTTATAAATATCCACTCACTGTTGATTTTATAATGCCTGATTATTACGACACTAAGGCTGAAGATACTAAGAAAAAATAAAAACTCCAGTCCCTTTTTGTTTAAAAAGACCATTTTATCGACCTTGATAAAATGGTCTTGACTAAATTATCGACCTTGATAAAATGGCCAATATGAGTAAAGTCATAAAACGCAATATACAACCATTTATTCAAGCTTTATCATTCGACAATCAAAAAATGGCCTTTTTGTCAGGGCCAAGACAATGTGGTAAAACAACAATAGCCAAGGCACTCTTGAATCATGAAAGCAACTATTTCAATTGGGATGATTCAACCTTCAAAAAAAAATGGTCACTCGATCCAAATCAAATTATTGATACCGTCTTAATTCAAAAGAAACCTGTCATCGCATTAGATGAAATACATAAAAATACAAAGTGGAAAAATCAAGTCAAAGGGATTTACGATCGTTATGGTGAAATACTTAAAATAATTGTCACTGGCAGTGCTCAGCTCAATACGTATAGAAAAGGCAGCGACAGCTTACTTGGACGCTTTTTTCACTTTCATATAATGCCATTTTCTTTTGGTGAATTAACTCGATCGAAACCTCTAACTTTCGAGCAATTGATTAAAAAAATATACTCACCAAAGTGGGAATTAACACAAACTCCGAACACAAAATCAATTATTAATCGACTTTTCACTTTAAGTGGATTTCCAGATCCGTATTTAAAAAATAAATCTAATTACCATTTGGCTTGGCAAAAAAATAGAGTCGAACTTCTCATAAGACAAGATCTCAGAGAAATTTCGCACACACTTAATATTGGACAAATAGAAATCCTAGCCCACTTTTTGCCAGATAAAATTGGCTCTACACTCAGTATTAAGTCTTTAAGTGAAGATTTAGATGCTAGCTATACGACTGTAAATAGATGGCTCAACGAATTACAAAAAGTCTATTATCATTTTGAAATCAAGCCCTACTCTAAAAATGTCACACGTAGTTTGAAAAAAGAAAAAAAAATATATCTTTATGATTGGACCCAGGTTGAACAAAGTGGTCCCAGATTTGAAAATATGGTGGCAGTCCATCTGTTAAAGCTCATTAATTTTTACAATGATATTGGACAATCTCAACTTGCTTTATGGTACTTAAGAGATAAAGAAAAAAATGAACTTGATTTTTTAGTGACGAATAGAAATATTCCATTATTTAGTGTCGAAGTAAAACTATCAAATATGGACCTAGATCAGTCATTTAAGAAACTCACAAAAAACTTTAATATACCACATTTTCAAATTATTGATTCTACTCATCCGATCATTAAAAATATGACTGAAAATCAAAATCGACCTGTGCACGTATTGAGTTTTGATCAATTTTTTTCATTTTGTCCATAAAAAAACCGCATTCTTTATCAGAATGCGGTTTTTTATTTTCTAAGTAAAATTTATTTCTAAATTACAATTAGAACACGTAAGTTAAACCAACTTGACCTAACAAGTTGTTACCACATTTTACCTTCTATAGACAAATACCCCAACTGTTGGTTTTGACCCGCACTAGCGCCAAACCCAGTCGGCAATGCTATTCCAGGCACAAATTGCCAGCCCTTATAGTCAATACCATAACGAACACTTGGACTAACGATAAGTTCTTGCTCCCAACTAGTTACACCATTTGAAACGATAGCTTGTGACTGCGATCCAGTAAGTTCAAACATAAAGTTCAAATTATCAGTCATAAGCAAAACCTGACTTAGCCCAAAAAAATATCGACTTATATCTGCTTTATCTTCACTTACATTCTTAGAGTTCGGCACAATACCACCACCAAAATTCCAATGCTGAACCCATAAGTCAGAAATTTTCAAAGACGAAATTAACGCAGTTTCATATCCATACGCACCACTACCAAAACCGTCTTTGTAATTCCCTGTTGGCAGTGTGACACTAAGTCTAACTGTTGAAGTAACCATCTCAGATCTTGCCACTTCATAACGATAATTTAACTTAACATCTTTTAATTGTGACTTATTATTTGAGCTATTATTAGAATATGGAAGCTCATAAGAAAATTGATGTGCTTGCGATATAACTGGCACTTCATTAATGAATGTAAATGTCCAATCGTTTGTTTTGGTTGGCTTCTGCCAGACATTGATAAACTGCACAACTCCGGGCTCTTGGTTATAAGCCTCTTCAACCAAAAAAGAATTGTCCTCAATTGGCTCCGCCTTTAGACTACACCATCCAAAAAACAATATAAAAGCTACTAGTAAATTTATTTTTTTTAAATTCATTCCGACTCCCTATAATTGACTATGCTAGTAGAAGACTAGCCTACTTCTTTAAATAATAACAAGCAGATTAACATAAATCGAAATATTGAAAACAATATGAAAGTTGGCATTTTATGCAAAAAGTAATATAATAGCGACGCTCTAGACATGATTAATTTTCTGAATCTTAATGCAATTTCTCAACTAAATTTTTCCGAAAACTATACGACGGGAGTTAAATTCTAAAATCAACGGCTAGATATATAATGTTTGGCATGCAAATAGGTAATAAGCAAAAAAGCCCGTATAAATACGGGCTTTAAAGCATTTTTAATTCGGCTTTGACAATTAGAACGCGTAAGTTAAACCAACTTGACCTAACAAGTTGTTTGAACCCATGTTTAAGTTTTGTGAACCACCAGCTAAGATAGTACCATCAACTGAAACTTTGTTGAATTTCAAACCAGCACCTGCTGCGAAAGTTGTGTTATTAGCACCTGGAGAAAATTCTGAAGAAGTTGTAGTTGAATTTTCTTCTTTAGAGTCGTTAACCAAAACTGTTTGTTTAACAGAAGCTCTTAAAGTCAACCAAGAAGCAGCATCAGCTTCGAAACCGATAACAACTGGAACTTTTAAAGCAGTTACTTTTTTATCAGATTGTTTAGCATCTTTAGAAGATTCGCTTCTTAAGCTAGCACCGTAGAAAAATTCGTTGCCATCTTTTTTCATTGAATCAACAGCACCAACTTCGATATTTGTTTCAGAAACATCACGAGCATCTGCACCAGCATTTTTAGCTGTGTAACCTTTCATTTCAACAACACCAAAAGCATATAATTCAGGGCTAACATTGTAACCACCGTTTACGATGATATTTGTTTTACCTTTGATTTCGTCGTTGTTTGTAGAAGTGTCTTCCCATTTGTTAACTAAACCTAAGTCAACAGAAGCTACCCAAACAGCAGTTGCAGCGCCTGCGCGTAAAGAAACAACGTTTTCTTTAACACTGTTCTTTTTATCATTATAGTTAGAATAAACTAAAGTTCCTGCAACAGACATATCGCCCATTTTAGTTCCGTAAGTTAATTCAAGTGGATTTTGCTGCATAGCTGTAGTTGCTGTAGCTGAAACTGCAGAAGCACCGTTAGTTCTGATTGCAAGAATATTTGCATCTTTGTGACCTAAAGATAAACCCAATTTTGCATTACCGAAAGATTTAATTAATAAACCTTCAGCATTAGCATCAGCAGTAGAAGTTGTTGTTGCGCCAGTTTCTAAAGTTAGTGAATCACTTACTGTATTAATATTTGAAGGGAAAGAATAAATAGTAGCTTGATCAACTAAGTGAGCAGCACTACCTAAAGCGTTCAATCTTGAACGAGTTGCAAATGCAGTAGATGAAGCGATTACGATTGCGATTGTTAATAATGATTTCATTTTATAATTCCTTTTTCTTAATTAATCACTTTATTAGAACATGTAAGTTAAGCCAACTTGAGATAACAAGCTGTTACCATCTAAGTTTTGACCTGCAGAAGCACCTGTTAAACCAGATAAAGTTCCGTCAATAGTCACTTTGTTAAATTTCAAACCAGTACCAACAGCTACAACTGTGCTATTTTTACCTGGAGAATACTCAACATCATTAGCTCTGAAAGCAGCATTAGCAGAAGCTGGAGTTGTTTCGATTTTTGAATCAGCAATCAAAACGTTTTGAGTGATTGAACCACGTAATGTCATCCAAGAATTAGCGTCAACTTCCATACCAACAATAACTGGCATGATTAAAGATGTTGTTTTTGTTTCAACGTTAGCACCACCGAAAGTTGTTTTTTTATCAACATTCTCTAAAGAAGCACCGTAGAAAATTTCTCCGCCATCTTTTTTCATTGAAGATGTTGCACCAACTTTAAAAGTCGTTGCTTTAGCAGATAAATCTGTAACATTTAAAACTAGAGTACCACTTTTTTGGTCAACTGAAGCTTCAACCATTTCAGCATAACCCCAAGCATACAAATTACCCATATTGTATCCACCGAAAAAACTAGTACCTGCTTTTCCTTTGTAATCATATGAACTGTCTTTAGATGCAGTATTTACAAGACCTTGTTTCCAGTAGAAATCCCAAGCTCCTGTGCGACCACCTAAACGGAATCCCGCAGAAGTTTCTTTTTCACCAGCTTTTTTATCATTGTAGTTAGAGTATACTAATGTACCAGCCCAAACCATATCAGCAGCTTTTTGACCGTATGTGATTTCGATTGGATTTTGTTGGTGAACTGCGTTTGCTGATGGAGCAATTACAGTTTGATTGATGATTGATCTTAAACCATTCGTGTAACCAGATGCATTTTCAGATCTGTGTCCCACTGATAAACCTAATTTAGCATCACCCATTGATCTTACAACTACACCTTCAGTATCAGCACCTTTAGCTGTACCAGAGACTGCTGTAACACCTGATTCTAAATTGACGTAATCGCCAAATGAGAAAATGTCAGACGGATTGTTGTAAGCACGTTGTGTATCCATTACGTGTACTGAGTTTCCGAGGGCTGTCATTCTCGCTCTTGTAGCAAACGCATTAACTGATGTTAAGGCGATAGCAATGATCAATAACTTTTTCATTGTTGTTATCCTTTCGTTATCGTTTTTTTTAAAACGTTTTTTTAGTAATCTGTTAAGACAATGGTAATAAGGTCATTAGTCCAGCGCAACTGCAAAAGTTTTAGGAGTTTTCAATTCAGCCTTCTTTTTAATCAAAAAAATATCTTTGTGGACTAAATACACCATGAACAAAGTAAATTTAAAAACTCATTACGATAAAAATAAATCACTAAAAAAATAGAGCATTAACTTTAAATATTAATTTTTTTTAACTCGTAAACATTAAATTAGTAAACAAAAATTATTTACTAAAAATCAACAACAACAACAGCGCCCACATCGTGATTATTTGAAAAATTATGTTTCAAAGTTGGTTTTTCCAAACCGCGTTGATTGCATCGTGTTAATAACTAGACCATGGGCTGGGTTAATTGCGTCAATCAAGTACTTAACGCACTGAACTTTGATCCGCTGAGATAATTTTAAGTCTGACTAAGTCAGTATTGTTCAATTTAAATTATGAACTGCAGACTATTCTTACTTAAATCTTAACAGTTCAACTGATTGACGAATGTCGAGTTTAGATCAACCATATATATCTATAAATAGAACAACAAAACTTTAATTCATTGAAAGGATATAAAATGAAAAAGTTATTATTATTAGCGACAATCGCAAGTTCAACAGCATTCGCAGGCAGTATCTCTTTAGATACACGTATTGATTCTGACAACGCTCAGTTCAACACTGCAAACGGAACAAAAAACTACTCGAAGTTTTACTTACAAACTGGCCGTGTAGATTTTAAAGGTAAAGCAGCAGAAGATTTATCTTTTAGATTAAGACTTCGCTTCAACGAATCACAAACTTCTGTAAACAACACAGATGCATTAAACAAAACTGTTGATTATGCAAGCGTAACTCACAAAATGGGTGATGTAGCTTTAACTTTTGGTAAATTTGATATCATGACTGTTGGTTTCGAAGGCGCTACTGCTGGACCAGATTTATATTTTAAATCTGCAGCTTATAAAGGTACATCTGCAGGCGTTGCAGAGTTAAACAGATACGGAACTGGTGCTAACGTTGCTTACACAATGGGTGACCACTCTTTAACTTTATTAGTTTTAGACGGTAAAGATACAACGACATCTGAACAAACACGTAATATGTACGGTTTAGTTTATAAAGGTTCTTTGATGGATAAAGCTTTAAATTTAATGGCTTCTTACCATATGCAAAGCATGCCTTATACTTCTGGATCATCTACAGATAACAGCAATGACACTTATGCGACTGTTGGCGTTCAGTATAAAGCTTCTAACTGGTCTTCAAGCTTAGATTATTCAACATTTGAAGCTTTAGATGCAGCTACAAGCAGCAAAAAAGACAAAACTGAATCAATCGTTTTGAATGGTTCATACGATATCAACGAAATGTCTGCTGTTAAAGCAAAAATCGAATCTTCGACTGAAAAAAACGGTGGATCAAACGATGCTAAAAACACGACAACAGGCTATGGCGTGGCTTACGAAATTAAACCAGTCAAAGACGCTGATTTCAGATACCATGTTGCTTACACAAACAAAGATGTGAAACCTGAAACTGGTGACACTAAAACTGAATCACACATTATTGCTGGTATCAGATTACAAGCTGATTTCTTGAAATAATTTAGTAATTCACCAAAATGAATTAAATTTAAAGGCAGGGTGCAAATCCTGCCTTTTTTATTTGGGCCTATCGTTAAACTTCTGTTATCGTAAATCCAGATGACAGGAGTCACACATACAAATGAATTCTCACAAAAATAAATTCCTACAAGGAACAATCAAAAGACACCCAGACGGATTTGGTTTTTTTATCCCTCAAGACCCTGAACACCCTGACGTATTTATTCCAGCAAGTGCTATGAAATCCGCAATGACAAATGACCATGTCACAGTTATTGCCGAAAAAGAACGTGACGGCAGATTCAAAGGCGAAATCGTTCGCATCACAGAACGCTCACAAAAAAAGATTGCCGGAGCGTTCTCACCATTAAACGAAAACTTTGGCCTTATCAAAGACGATGGCAAAGGTTGGGGTAAAGATCTTAAAATTCCACTTGAAAAATCTCTCAGTGCCAAAAAAGGTGAACTGGTTGTTGCTCGTATCACTGAGTATCCCGACGAAGGCGAATTTTTAGGTGAAGTGACTGAAATTATCGGTGATATCGAAGACGCTTTAAACGACATCAAGCGTGTTGTTATTGCGCAAAATATTCCAGAAGAATTTGCCAAAGATACTATTCGCGAAGCTGAAGCCTTTGCAAAAAATCCCGAAGAAAAAGATTTTCAAAATCGCAAAGACTTACGCCATATTGATATCATCACTATTGATGGCGCAACGGCCAAAGATTTCGATGATGCTGTTTATGTTGAAATGACGGCTCAGGGGTTTCACTTGATCGTGGCCATTGCCGATGTTAGCCACTACGTTAAAAATGGCACATCAATGGATAAAGATGCTTATGATCGCGGAACATCAGTTTATTTTCCTAATTTCGTGATACCCATGTTACCCGAAGCACTTTCAAATGGCCTTTGTTCTTTAAACCCACATGTACCACGTTTAGCATTGGTCGCCGATATGCATTTTGACTTTACTGGTGAAATGACAAAATCAAGCTTTTACGAAGCCGTTATCGAAAGTAAAGCGCGTGTGACTTACGGACAAGCTCAAGAAATAATCGATAACCCTGAAGGCCAGTCTGAAACTCATACCAAGTTTAAACATGTTCAAGGTAATATTTTACGTTGTGCTGATTTAGCTAAAATTTTGATGGCAAAAAGATTTAAAGAAGGCTCTCTTGATTTAGAAGTTCCAGAAACAGAACTACTTATTGATGGATCTGGTGAACCCGTTGATGTCATTAAATCTGAGCGTTTATTTGCACACAGGCTGATCGAAGAAATGATGCTTGCAGCAAACGTTGCTGTTGCTAAATTTTTATCAGAAAAAGAAATAGCAGCCATTTACAGAACACATGAACCACCCGATCCATTAAAAATTCGAATGCTTGAAAAATATTTACAAACATTCGGTTCTAAAGCTCATTTGTCAGGAGATCGTTTACAAAAAAAATTAACGAAAGCCTTACATGAATTTTCAAATGAAGCTCAGTCTCAAATTATTCATATCCTCACTTTAAGATCTATGAGCCAGGCCAAATACACTCTCGATAACATTGGGCATTTTGGTTTGGGATTTGATCATTATACTCACTTTACTTCGCCAATCAGACGTTACCCTGATTTGATTGTGCATCGATTGATTAAAAACGCACTCGCCATTTCTGGATATCGCTTAATGGCTGAAGACGATATTCAATCTGCTGGAACATGGTTGTCAGCTTGCGAACAAAGATCTGCCAAAGCCGAAAGACAAATTCAAGCTATTAAAAAAGCTCGTTTCATGAAGAAAATGATCGGACAGTCTTTTGATGGCATGGTTAGCTCGGTGACTAAATTTGGTATTTTTGTATTACTTCGTGAGTACAACGTTGATGGGCTCGTTCGCATTGATGATTTAGGGCAAGATAGTTGGTTCTTTGATGAAGAAAACCTCAAACTCGTCGCTAAGCGTTCTGGTATGTCTTATAACTTGGGTGACAAAGTCAAAGTGGCTGTTAACTCGATTGATATCGAACTTGGACAAATTAATTTTGCGCTTGAGGGTGTTGAAAAAGCAGCTCATCACTCTAAAGAAAATAAAGTCAGAGTCAAATCTGATAATGCTCAGTATGCTTCATCAAAAGGTCGTAACCGTTTTGACAAAAACAAAAAGCCAGCTGCTCGCGAAGAAAATAAACCAAAAGAAAAAACCAAAATGAAATCTGGCTCTAAATTTATTCCTGAGGTTTCTCCAAAAACCCAAGAAATAAAACCTAAGTACGCATCGCTCTCAGATTACTTAGATCAAATGGCCAAAAAGAAAAAACAAGGACAATCAAACGATGGCAATAAATCATCGCAATCAAAACCTGAAAACAAAGAAAAGTCTGGTCGCAAGTTCTCTTCAGATCGGAAAAACTCTGAAAAACGTCAATCGACTCAGAACAATTCTGACGGTGTTCGCAAAGCACGGCCTCAGAAACCTAGTCGAAAAACTAAATCTCGGTAGTTTTTTATCTGGATCAAACACGCAGTCTCTATCCGCTGAAAAAGAACAACTCACAGTTCCTCAAAGGCTGCGTTTAAGTTTCGAAGAGCTTGGTCCAACATTTATTAAATTTGGTCAGTTGTTAGCAACGCGACCTGATTTAATACCACAAGATTATGTTAACGAAATGTCTTTGCTGCATGACCAAGTTCAAGAAGTCGACTTTAAAACAATATCTGAAGTTTTATACGAAGAATATGGGTCAGATTGGCAAAATAAATTTCAATCTATCGAAGAAAAACCAATCGGTTCTGCCAGTATAGCTCAAGTTCATAGAGCTGTTCTTAAAGACAATCAAAAAATTGTCCTTAAAATACAAAAGCCAGGTATTGTTCAAAAAATTAATGATGACTTAAATGTTCTTTATTTCATTGCTGAGTTACTCGAAAAATATATTCCTGAAACAAAACCCTACAACCCCGTTGGCATGGTCGATGAATATTTTAAAACCTTAGAACTAGAAACCAATTTCGTTATCGAAGCCAATAATATTCGTCGAACTAAAGAAAATTTTAAAAACGATGAATCTGTTGTCATTCCTCAAGTTTATTTTCAATTAACAACAGAGCGAGTTCTAGTTCTTGAAGAGCTCAAAGGCAAACCTTTAAGCAAAGTTGACTCACTAGCCTCACTAGGTATTAATCCTGATGAAGTTATCAAAAAAGGACTCAAAACTTATATCAAAATGGTTTTTGTTGATGGCTTTTTTCATGGTGATTTACATGCGGGTAATTTCTTTATCATGCCTGATCACCGTATTGGTTTAATTGATTTTGGTGTTGTCGGCAGGCTCAATCAAAAAACACAAACAGCTATCGTGAATATGCTTATTGCTTTATCAAAAGAGGACTATTCACGCTTAGCTTACGAGTATGTCGATATTGCTCCATTTTCAGAAAGCGTCAATGTAGATCTCTTTGCAAAAGATTTGCAAACGTTGATAGCTCCTTATTACGGATTAACGCTCAAAAATGTAAACGTTGGACGAATTTTGATGTCTTCTTCAGGAATTGCAGCAGATCACGGCCTGAGTTTACCAACCGAGCTTATGCTTTTTTTCAAATCAATTGTTTCAATCGAAGGACTTGGCCAAAAAATCACTCATGATTTTGATTTTTTAACATACACGTTGTCTCAGGTCGGAGAAGTCGCTCAGAACTTTTTTCAGCCTGTGCGTGTCGCTAACGAAGCTCAATTACTGCTTCGTGAATCCAAAAATTTTATTAACGCTTTACCAAGACAGCTGAATCATTTACTTCGTAAAGTCAGTTCTCCGGATTATCACACTAAAATACAAGTCCAAGAGCTCTTAGAAATTAAAAAAACAATTAATAACTCTTTTAATCTGCTTTTTCTTGGAATTATTATTGCCTCGCTTTTGATGGCCAGCAGTTTAATCTATGCTAATTCTAAAAACATTGATAACTCTTGGGTTATAGCTGGAATCCCTGGAGTCAGTCTTATTGGTTATTCGTTAGCTGGATTACTTTGTGTCATTGCCTTTTTTAATTACTTAAAAAAGAATTAATTTGTATTTTGACATACTGACGATCCCACATTTTTTTGTTAAGATATATTAATGTTTATGAAAAACAATGAACTCCCTACTGAAGTACAAAACTTAGCTGATCTTGTTGGTCAGTTTATTCAGTACTGGGGGTTTAAAAAAATCCATGGTGAGATTTGGGCACATATCTGGCTTGCTAAGACACCGATCGATGCAACGACTCTTGTCAAAAGATTAGGAGTCTCAAAAGCTCTTGTTTCTTTAGCGATCAAAGACCTTATTCAATATGATGTGATTAAAACTTTTTCCGAAGGTGATCGCCGCAAAATACTTCTTATTCCTAATAAAGACGTTCATGCTGTCATCATTAATGTTTTAAAGTCACGTGAATCAAAACTCATCGAACAAATTCTCGAATCTCAAAACCAATTAGAAAAGTGCTCTGCTGATAAAATAAAATCAGGTGATATAGATTTGCAACAACTCGAAAGTATGAAAGCCATGACTGTCATGGCCCAACTTGCACTTGATACTTTAATTTCAAATAATCTAGAGATAACTGACTAATCTCTCCAAAAATGGCACATATATCCATTCGGATTTTTTTTAAGATAATCTTGATGGTAATCTTCAGCACTATAAAATTTAACTAAAGGACTAATCTCAGTCACAACAGGCTTAGCCCATTTGCCTGAGTTTGTTACGTTATCCTTAACAATTTGTGCGGTTCTTTTTTGCTCTTCATCAACATAAAAAATAGCCGAGCGATACTGAGTTCCGATGTCGTTACCTTGCTGATTTAAAGTTGTTGGATCATGTAATTTAAAAAACATCTCAATTATTTTTTGATAAGAAATAATTCCCGCATCAAATATAATCTCAACCGCTTCAGCGTGTCCCGTTTGACCTGTCTTAACAAGATTATAAACAGGGTTATCTGTCTGTCCACCGCAGTAACCGACTTCAGTGTTAATAACACCATTCATTTCACGAATCAGTTCTTCTACTCCCCAAAAGCAACCAGCAGCAATATAAGCTTTTTGTAAGTTCATCATAACGAATCCTTTTATTTTTTTGATAATTGCATTAAACACATGAGTTCAAACATCGTATCGACTGCCGCTAAACCTGTTATTTGTGATGAGTCATAAGCAGGGCAAACTTCAACAATGTCTGCACCAACAAGCTGTTTGATTTTCAAAGATCTTAAAATTTGCTGAGTTTCATAAGTTGTTAAACCACCAGGTACAGGTGTTCCGGTCCCTGGCGCATACGCCGGATCTAAACAATCAATATCAAAACTGATAAAAGTTGGTCCCGAAAAAATCGGTAATTTTTTTAAAAACTGAGTGAGTGGTTGTTTGCGAATATCGTCAACCGTGATGACTTTAATTTTATGACGTTTAACAAAATCGAGATCCTCACCCGAAGCCAATGGTCCGCGAATACCAATTTGAATCATTTTTTTAGGATCAACTAAACCTTCTTCGACGGCGTGTCGCGCAAAGGCACCATGATGATACTCACAGCCCCATGCTGCAGGATAAGTATCTAAGTGCGCATCAAAATGAATGAAGTTTAGTTTCCCATATTTTTGTGCCACTGCTCTGAGTAATGGCAACGTTGTAGAGTGATCACCACCGATTGAAATAAATTTTTTGTTAGTTTCAAGTATATTGGCCGCAAACTGATTTATCTTTTCATAAGTTTGTTGCTGATCAATTGGTACAACTGGGCAATCGCCCACATCAGCAAATCGTATCTTATCAAATAAACTCATAGCACGCGTCATGTGAAAACCACGACCTAAACTCGAACACTCACGCACAAGTGTTGGCGCAAAGCGAGCCCCGGGGCGATAACTTACGCCGCCATCATAAGGTGTTCCAAACAAAGCAACATCAAATTCATCGTCAATAGAATGAATCGGTAATCTAAAAAAAGTTTTAATTGCTGAAAATCTTGGAAACTCTCGACCACTTAATGGTTTAAACTCTGAATTTATGTGTTTTTTCATAAGACTCATTCTATCATGAAAAATAAATATTGATAGAAGTTCATAACTTTCTATACATTGTGTCTATGCAAATTCTGCCCAAACAAATCAAACAAGACCGAGAAAAGTTAATCCAGTGGTACCAAAAAAATAAACGGACCCTGCCCTGGAGAGCTTCTCGCGATCCCTATAAAATTTGGATTTCAGAAGTCATGTTGCAGCAAACAACCGTGACTGCTGTTTTACCTTTTTACGAAAAGTTTATGAATCGTTTTCCGAGCGTAAAATCTCTGGCGAAAGCCTCTCTCGAGGATGTTTACGAATACTGGGCAGGCCTAGGATATTATTCACGCGCTCGCAATCTACACAAAGCTGCACAGCTTTTTGCAGAAAAAGGCTTTCCACAAAAAGCTGATGAACTTATTGAATTTCCAGGGCTAGGACCTTACACATCACGAGCTGTTTCGAGCTTAGCGTTTAATGAAAAAGTTGGTGTGTTAGATGGTAATGTCATTCGTATTCTATGTCGCAAATATGGATTAAAATTAAAGTGGTGGGAACCATCAGAAAAAAATAAATTACAAATAATAGCAGATGAACTCGCTCAGACAGAGTTCAATGCTGATTTAAATCAAGGTATGATGGAGCTAGGTGCAACTGTCTGCACACCTAAAAAAGTGATGTGCTTGCTTTGTCCTTGGAATAAAGATTGTGTGAGTTATAAAGAAAATCTTGTCGAATCAATACCGCTTAAAAAGCCTAAAGATAAATTTCAAATTTGGAAATGGGATTTTGAAGTTATCATCAATCAAGATCTTTTTTACTTAGAGCCTAACCAAGTGACTCCTTTTTTAAAAGAAAACTTATTACCTTTATCAAAAGCAAAGCTATTGAATCAAAAACCCAAAGATTTTCATTTCAAACATGGTGTGACCAAGTATGATATCTACGTCAGTGTTCAAACGAAAAAAGCGAAAAAATCAAAAAAAGATCCTGGACTTTGGGCTAAGAAAAAAGAGCTTGTTCGCCTAAATCCGACAAGTCTAATGAAAAAGATAGTCGCTCATATCGAAAAATCGGATAAACTAAAAAAATGAATAAGAGTATTTTTTTAGTTCTGATTATTTTATTAAGTTTAGACCTAAGCGCAGCTCCGATGCCCACAGCGGGCTCATCTATTTTAAATTCACCACAATGGAGTTCAGCGTTCTCTCAAATGGGATTTTCTTTAAAAAACATTTCAACTGAATGGGTATTCTTAAATAATTCAAATGACAAAACCACTTTTAATCAAGAGCTCAGTTTAGGCCTCAAAACATTATCTGAAACTGCTCGATTAAATTTAAAGATTGAAACACCCAAAAACAAAACATCTGTTGAAAACTATGTGAAAAAATTTTTACGTGATTACAATCAGTATGGCTTTGAACTTTTGTCATCTAAAACAATGATTCTAAATAATTCAAATGTCGTTGTTGTAGACCTGATGCAAAAAAACAAAGCCACTCAATCTCGACAGATTTTTTTAAGCAATAAAGATAAAATTTTAACTGCAACTTGCATAGATAAAACCGAATATTTTCAAATGACATCAACATTATGTAATCAACTTTTGAATAACTTGAATTGGAATTAGTTTAGTAAAAACAGATCACAAATTTGCATAACTTAAAATAAGATTTTCAAATAAACCCGTATTCAAATATACGGGTTTATTTTTTCGAAGATTAGGTTCAGACAAGAACAAACTTTGTCAGCTGTCTAAAGGTTGGTCACATGCACGTTTACTCCAAACTAGCACTTACTATTTTGACATTCATATCATGTGCAACAAGTTATGCTCAAAGCACACCACAAAATCTGAATACCTATTCTAAAAACGGACAGCCTCTCTACATCGAAGGCTACATACCCCATCCTCAAGCACCAGAAAATGGAGTTCGTAAAGTCTACTTGCTTATCGAAAAAGGTATCATAAAACGCAAGTCATTTAGTCCTTTTTCTGTGAGTTCTAGCACTCGCAAGATAACAGAAAAAAATTACGGATCTTTATTGCTGTCGTCTGGATTTATTGATTTGCACGGTCATCTTAAATACAATGTGATTCCATTATGGCGAGAAGCCCATGGACAATTCGGCAATCGTTTTGATTGGCGTTCGAATTCAAGTTATAAAAAAAATGTGACATCTTATCTTAACAATGATGCTCTTGGCGATAACACTGACCCAAACTCACTTTACTGCCAAACATATCACTACGCCGAGATCAAAGCCTTAATTGGTGGAGTCACAAGCGTTCAGGGACTCGGGCAAGACACCAATTGCACGGCTGGTTTACTCGCACGTAATGTTGAAATTGCATCTGATTATGATGAAACAACTGGAATTAGAGTCAGCTCTGAAATGATCAACCCGAGTTCAACAAATTACTTACAAAATACTGTTTTTCCAGAAATCATTATTAACACAAAATCAATTGATTCAATTTATACTGAAAAAATAGCAATGGCTTCAGCAACCGCAACAACTATTCCCTCTGCTTTTAAATCATTTATGGAGTTACGTTCAAATTACTTAAAATACTTTTCACGCATAATTCCGGTTGGCGATATCCGTGGTTTTATTGCTCACTTAGCTGAAGGGCGCTCACTCGATTCATACAACAAACTTGAATACAAAATTGCACGAGCTACAGGTTTAGCACAAAAAGGACTTATCATCGTCCATGGAGTAGGCTTAGATGATCAAGATTTAAAGCACGCTTCAGAGAATAACATCAGCATCGTTTGGTCACCTTTTTCGAATTTATTGCTTTATGGCCAAACACTTAATGTGACTCAAGCTCTTGCACACGGAATAAATATATCTCTTGGTGCTGATTGGAGCCCCTCAGGATCTAAAAATTTGCTAGACGAAGTTAAAATTGCAAAAAAATATCTTACACTATCAAGTCAATCTATCAGCGACCGCAAGCTATATGAAATGATGACTACTAACCCAGCTAAAGCACTTAAACTTGAAAATAAACTTGGGCGAATTGAAGAAAACTACTTAGCAGATATAGTCGCTTTTAAACTAAAAAGTTTTAGAAAAAATCCCTATACACAAATTGTCGATTCAAACCCTAGTGATATTCAACTCGTGATGGTCGGCGGTGAAATTAACATCGCTAAAGAAAGATTTTTAAAAAATTCAAAAAATGCTGAATACATTTTATCATCTGATGAGATTGAAAAGCATAACGATTGCAAACCTTATCAATTAACTCAGTTTTCAAATAAATCTATTCGCTATTCAGATCTAACAGATCATTTAAAGGCTGTGTTTCCAGTATTCGATACGCCAACAAGTTGCAATGATGACTACTATAAAAAATCGACTGCGAACATTTCTGAATTAATCCATAATGGTCAAATAAGTACAAATGACACCGAGAATGAACGCAAGTTTGATATATTACAAAAGCAAATCGAAAGAATCACACCTGTACGCTAAGACGATAGACTGGCTTGCAGTAAGCATAAGTCATAACAGCCAGACTTTGATCAAGTCATAACAAAATTATGACTTTTGAAACACAAAGACCTTACTTAAAATAGATGATGTAACTTAAATGCAAAGGAAACTTATGCCGCGTATGAATCTTAAGAAGAAACGTATACTTATTTCTTCAATTAGTATTGCAACTGCTTTGTTTGCGAGTTGTATTCACAAAACTGCACATACTGAAAAGCGTGAACCATCTTCGGTTGATGTTGCCTTAAAATTTGATTCCCGCAGAGGTTCTCCTGCTGAGTATGATCCAGGTGCACCGGCTGATTCAAAATGGGTTGAGCTTTTTGGTTCTACTCCGAACTATCGTTCAATTGGCATAACCACATTAAATGGTACAGCGATGAAAGATGAAAAATTCCGATGGGAATTTGGACCCATGTGGTACCGTGGACGTTTAACACCAAACAGCGTTAAAGCATTCGTCGTCGGTCAAGAAGGGGCGCAAGATGAAAATATATCGAACCGTGCTTTCACAGGATCAACTGGTACGCGTGTGCAAAAATTCTTAAATCATCTTGGCATTTATCGCAGTTATTTATTTTTAAACACTTTTGTTTACACAATAAATGGACAATTAACAGAAACAGTTGATGGCAAGCAAGTTAAAGATCCTAAATTCGACTGGCTTGAACAAGGTGCTGATTCACCAATAGTTATTTACCGTCACAAATTATTTGATAACATGCTCGTTACAAACACTGATACTGTCGCCTTGTTTATGGGTGTGGGCTCTGGTGGTAAAGCAAGTTTAACAACATGGATTAATGCTCGCGGTGGCAAATGCTCTGTCGCTTATGACATGAAAAACTGCGACACATCAGGAATGATTCAGTGGTTTAAGCAAAACTATAACGTCACAATCAAAAATAAAATTTTAGCGATCGGTGTTCCGCATCCTGGTGGTGCTAATCCTAATCTTGGTGGAGACGTTCAACTTGAAAACATTAAAGCCGGTTTCACACAAGCCGCTCAACGAGTTGCTGCATTTAAAACCGCCAACCAAAATTGGTTATCACCAGACCAAGATGAAAAAGCCACACCAGAAGAACTCATAGCTCGACTCAATCAGCCTTATATTTATAAAGGCTACGCACCAATTCCATTTCGTGATTTTGCTTTTAATACAAATTGGCGTATGGGATCAGAGGGCACAACTTCAAACCGTTGGGGATCTTCATCAATTCAGATTTATTCAGATGCTGGAGAATACAATGATAAAAACTCAAAATTCACGACTCCATCTGATTTAGATTCGGGCCTTAACGCTAAAAAAACTGCTTTACTTGGTATGCAATACGGCGAAGTTCCGTATGAATCACCACGATATTTTGCTAACAAATGGAATCCAGAAAAACCAAACTTTGACTATGGACCATGTGGATATATCAAACACACTGATACAGGTTGTACTTTATCAGAGGCGCTTGCTTCATGGCCTGATTTAAAATCACTAGGCATCAACTACATCAGCCATGATTCTTTTGGTTATTTTGGCACATATCGTGGTCGCGCAACTCAGGCCAAAGTTTATGTATTAGCTGATCAAACTTCACATGATGATATGTTTTCAACTCGCGCTCTTACAGGCGCTGAAGGACAGCGTTTACAAACAGTTTTAAACTTAAGTGGCGTTGGTTTAAATTATTTTATCCAAAGAACTTTACCTGTAGATACTTTAGGATTACCAACTACGGATTTAGTCAAAGCCGTTATGAAACCTGAAATCATTCAAACATATCAACGTGTTTTAAATGCCGTTTTAGAAAAATCATCACCTCAGATTTTTATTGCTCTAGGACCAGTGGCTTCAATGGCGATTAATCAAATGACTTTACCGCAAGGATCACAAGTCATTAAACTTAACAACTTAAGTGATGCAACTGCAGTCAATACGGCAATAAAATCTATAACAGACAGATTACAAACAAAAATTGCAGGAACTTACTCGAATCAATTAACGACGATTCCTCGCGAAGATTTACCCTATCACACTCGTTGGTGGATGGGGTCTTCTGGCGATCGTGCGGCTCGTGGCGAAGAATACTCGTTAGGTAATTTCTACCGCGTTTATGCACCTTACTGGGTTTCTAAATTATATCCAAAGCCGCTTGAGCAGTCTGAGAAAAACTTTCTTCTGCAGAAGGCTCAAACGATTAGTCCGAAAGAATAAGACTTTATCCAAAAATCTTTTTAAAGAAAGATTTAACAGATCCAATGATTCCCGCTGGTTGTTGACCATTGCGGGAATTTTTTTGCGCAGCTAAATGCGCTGGAACTTGTCTTGGTCCTTTGTGATGACGATGCTGATTGTTTTGATTTTGATGCTTTTTATTTTTATCAAAATTTCTGTGTGAACCCTGTTGACCATTTTGCTGATGGCTTTTTTGATTGCCATGAACGCGCCCAAAAGAGCGGTTTTGATCATGGCGAGGTTTTCCACCTTCTTGTCCAGCACTGCCCTGCTGACCTTGTGTTTGGTTTTGTCCTTGATATGTTTTTTTGTGTTCAGGTCTACGATCACCGTGTCTTGGTTTACGATCAGAGTTTTTATCAAACTTGCCAGATGATTTAGATTTTCGATTATCAAACGGAGCACGATTAAAACGTCCATCCGATGCCGCCATTGGTTTTAAATCTTTAATTAATTCACCATCTTCTAAATACACTGTTTCGATTTTCTTTTTAGTGTACTCTTCAATGCGCTGTAATGATTCAACGTCTTTTTCACAAACTAAAGAATACGCTTTACCTGTTTCACCTGCACGGCCTGTGCGACCAATACGATGAACATATGATTCACTATCTTGAGGTAATTCAAAATTTATAACTAAATCAACATTTGAAATATCTAAACCACGAGCTGCAACATCAGTCGCCACTAAAACGTTTTGATTGTTCTCTTCTTTAAATTGAGAAATCACTCGGTTACGTTGATTTTGCGAAATTAAACTTGATAAGCCCATAGCTGGAATTTGATTATCCGTTAAGTACTGAGCCAAACGATCAACGTTATTTTTGTAATTTGTGAAAACGATTGTCTGACGTGGATTTTCTTTTTTGATAATTGAAACAACATGTTGAGGTTTTTCCGATTCACCTAAATGAATCAAAACATCTTTCACGTTGTCTGCTTTAGCCACATCTTTAGAAATATTAATTTCAACAGGCTCTGAACCAAATTGATAAGCTGTATTTAAAACATCAAAATTTAATGTCGCACTGAAAACTAAAAACTGACGATTACGTTCAATCCGGCTTAAGATATATTTCATATCGTCTTTAAATCCCATATCAAACATGCGATCAGCTTCGTCAAAAACAATAGCTTTAACTTTTTTGAAATCAACAAAATGCTCTTTGTAAAGATCAATCAAGCGACCTGGAGTTGAAACAATGAATTGTAAATTTTGAGACAAAGCTTCTTTTTGTTTTTCGTATCCTGTTCCACCATAAAGCGGAAAAGATTTTAACCCTGTACCTGCTGTTAATTTTTGAATGTTTTCGTGAATTTGATCAGCTAATTCACGCGTTGGAACTAAAATCAAAATAGAATTAAAAGCTTTCCAGTCTTTAAATGCTCTTTCGTGTTCAGGATGAGTTTCTGCTTTTAAAATTCTCTCAATCAATGGGATCAAAAAGGCGGCTGTTTTGCCCGTTCCTGTTTGCGCAAGACCTGCAACGTCTTGGCCATTAACGATTGGATCAAATGCTTTTTCTTGAATAGGAGTCGCGTCTTGGTAACCGAGTTTTTGAATACATTCTAACAAACGACTGTCTAAATTTAAATCAACGTATTTCATGAGTGTTTTATATTATTGAAATGCTATTAATCCAAATATTCTTTGTGATTTTGAGAGCAAAAAAGCCCCATATAATGTTACGCGTTGTGAGAGGCTACAAACTTGCGGAAACACTGAACAAATTCTTCAAATTTTTCATAGTGAATCCAATGCCCAGTGCCTGCGAATTCAACGCCTTCGATGTTAGGGTTGATTGCGAGCATTTTTTCATAAGCTTCACGGCTTAAAATATGCGAAGTTTCTCCGCGGATTAATAACACTGGCATTTTAAATGAGCTGACTTCAAGCCAGCGATCTTTCATATGACCTTCACGGACGATTTCAAAAACTGCATTTTTAGAAAATCTCCAGTCGTACTGACCGTTAGGCTTTTCTTCCATGTTAGCTTGTAAAAATGTCGATAAAACAGCAGGAGGCTCTTTCGACGGGAATATATTGCGAAAATCACTCTCAAAAAATGAGCGCACAGCTTCTTTATTTGCAAATGGCGTTGGTATCCCACCTAACATGTTGTGATAATAAGCCTCCATCGCAGGATCGCGATCTGGCCCCATATCTTCTATCGTGAGTGTTCGCACTTTATGTGGATAAAGGTGCGCAAAAACCATCGCATTACGACCACCCATTGAATGACCAACCAAATGAAATTTATCCCAACCTAATTCAGTCGTCATTTTATCTAAATCTTCAGCAAAAATTTCAGGTGAATACCCTGATTCAGGTTTAAATGAACGCCCATGACCACGCTGATCATAAATCAAGCATTGAAAATCAGACTCTAAACGATTAGCAATTTTACGCCAATTCGCTGCAAAAGCCATAAGACCGTGAATGAAAACAACTCTTTCTTGCGTATTCGAACCTAAGACTGAGTAATGAAATTGCGATAAAAAGCTCATATATCAACTAAGTACTCGACTCAAAGCCGTTCCTCAATTAAAAAATAGTGATATGCCAATGCAAAAGTTCAAATCAATTCTTAAATCTGCTTATCACGATATCGATCCTGGAGCTGTTGGCGTGATCAAAAGACTTAAAGATTCTGGTTTCGATGGCTATCTGGTTGGTGGCGGTGTCCGTGATTTATTAGTCGGACTCAAACCCAAAGATTTCGATATCGCGACAAACGCTTTACCTAACGAAGTTAAAAGAAAAGTTCCCAATTCATTTATTATTGGTCGCAGATTTAAACTCGTACATGCTAAGCGTGGTGAAAAAATTTTTGAAGTCGCAACATACAGACGCGAAGCCACTCAAGAAGAACTTGAATCTGCTGATATATCAGAAATGAATTTTGTCGAAGAAAATTTTTTTGGTTCACTCAAAGAAGATTCTTTTAGACGTGATTTTACTGTTAACGCTTTATTTTATGACCCTTTGTCAGAAGACCTCGTTGATCACTGTGGTGGTTTAAATGATATTGAATCACAAACTTTACGAATTATTGGCGATCCAACAGAACGCCTTAAAGAAGATCCTATTCGCATTTTACGAGCTGTTCGCTTATCACAAAAACTTAATTTCTCAATCGAGCCAACTTTAAGACAAGCTATTCTCACTCAGTCTGAAGATTTACAAAAATCTGTGCTGCCTCGTCGTCGCGAAGAATGGCTTAAATTTTTTAGACTTGAAAAGCCAGAATTAGCTCTATGGGAAATGCTTGATCTCGGTATTTTAAAATCAGTTTTACCTGCATTTGACGAACTCTTAAATGATTCTGCAAAGTCTCAAGAATTCACAATACTTGTACAAAGATTTGCCTTAGCAGGAATTAACTTTCATGATCCTGTCGAATTGTTTGCAGCAATAGTTTACGCGTTTTTGATTGCTCAATATGGCTACGCCTTTAATATCAACGAAATTTCTGAAAACCCACGATTTCAAATTTTTTGTCGTGATGAATTAGGAATATTCAAAGCTGAAGTCATTTCAATTATAATGGCGATTCAATTTATTCATACGCTGTCTCGCCATGATCAATTTCTTAAAAAAGGTGATCGCAGACGCCGTGCTGTTTTAGCCAATCCACACTTTGCGCTCGCACTCAAACTGGGCTTACTGTCTGGTGAACTCTCAAATTACGATTACACTTTCTGGTCTCTACAAATCGAAGATTCTCAGAAAAAGGTTCATCAGTTTGATGGCGATAGCGATGATTCTATTTAATATTTAGTTCAGAAACTGTAGATTTGTTTTTTACAGTTTCTTTCAAATAATAATTTAAATCGTGTAACTATTAAGGTCATATTTTATTTGAGTCATCGTATCTCGAAATAATTTCCAAGTGCTCGTTGAATATCAGAAACTCTTAAATTTACACCTACGTCGTCAAACGGAGGAACCGCAGTCAATTTAGAACACGTTATGGTTCTCTCTGAGATTTTGACAGTGAGATCAGAAAAAGGATTGTTTTCTTGTTCTAAAAAAGCATAAAAATGAGCTTCTCTAAATTCGGATTTAATATATTCTGATTTTGCATACTTAACAGAAGTCATTGTTCGAAGAAAAGACTCACCAGCAACAAGCTCTCGATCATATTGGACTGCTTCATAGTAAATAACACATTTGATACCAAAATTTGGTAGCTTTTCTGTATTAAAGTAAAGACGACCATTTACAAAAGTCATTTCACTTGTTTGTTTTTTTAGAATCACGTTTTTCTTTACTACAAAATGAGTACCAACAGGCATATTTATAAATAAGTCTGCTGAATCAGATTGCGCAAAAACGTTGGTCGACACAAGAATCATTAAGTTTAAAATAAGCAATTTCATAAAAAAATCTCCGTTGTTAAAATATTAATAGCTCTATAGATTACAATTTAATTTCACTTTATCTCTTTGCAGTTCACGACAATATGTTCTCCGGTGAATTGTCTTTCGCGCCATGATTGAAAACTAAGTTCTCCACGGCCTTGTACTTGTCCTATTAATTCATAAGTACCATGTTCAGCATTTGAATTAGCTTCAACGACTATACTGGTCAGTCCCGATTTTGTTTTATATACAATTGCAGTTATGTTTTTGAACCTTTGTCCTGTAGCTCTTAACTGTTGACCTGTCGCTGGTGTTTCAAATGCACTCAAAGGTGTTTCTATGGATACCGGTACCATCTTTGAATCAATTTCAGTTAAAACACACTGAACATTAGCCTTTGCAATTGCGCTCATACATAGAATGAATCCAATAATCTTCATATTTTTCTCCTTTTTAACTCGATCTCATTTGCATATTTTTATAGCATTTAGTGCAAATCAATAAAAGACTAAATTAATTAATTTTGGTATATTTAACTAAGTATTGCTTAATATATATTTATAACTATATGATATTTATATGATTTTTGAACATAACGATTATGTTAAATATATTGATTTTTATATAAAAAAGCTTCCAAATAAAGGCCGAGGCTTTAAAGCCAATATGGCCAAACAACTCAATTGTAAAACATCATTTATTTCTCAAGTCATGAACAGAACGCAAGATTTAAGCGCCGAACAAGCATTTCTTTTGAATAATTTATTCAAACATAGTGAGGCCGAAAGTGCATATTTTTTAAATTTAGTTCAATGGGCTAGAGCCAGCAATAAAGAGTTAAAACAATTTTATAAAAAAGAAATAGAAAAAATTCGCAACGAAGCACTCCGCCTAAAAAACAAATTTGATATTCAGACAGTTAGAAATAAAGCCGATGAGTTTAAATATTTTTCATCTGCAGATTATGCTTATGTACACATATTAACGACGATTCCAGAATACCAAACTCGAGAAGCTCTGTTATCAAAATTAAAATTTAGCTCTAAATATTTAGATAGAATTCTAGACTATCTCCTGAATTTGGGTTTTGTCATTTATCAAAAAGGCCGTTATCTGCCAGGGCCATCGACTCTTCACCTACCTGATGATTCTTCGATAATTGCTACCCATCATACAAATTGGCGCGTTCAAGCAATCAAATCATGTCAATCTCCTGAAGAAACTGATTTTCATTACTCATCTATTATTTCTATATCCGAAAAAGATTTTTTGAAAATTAAAGTTCTCATGATCAAACATCTTGAAGAGTATCGAGATATCATCAACCCTTCTGAATGCGAAAAGCCTTACAGCTTATGTTTTGATTTTTATGAAATGAAATAAACTATTCTAATACTGTAGCACAAACCTCAAATCGACCGAACATTCCATTGCTGTCAAACTTTAAGATCGGCAATAAGCACTCTTGTTTTTGCAGTTTAATAAATTTTTCTAGACTCATTTCAGGATCTTTATCTAACAGACTTAAGATTCCCCCTGTAACTAATCCTGCCGAATAAGATGTTCCAGAAACGAATTCACAAACCTCACTACATGCTAAAAGATTTTCTCCCGGAGCCAGCACTTCTGGCTTAAAGCTCCAACGATTAAAATCTTTATGGGTTGTGCTGCTCCATAAAAAAGTTGAATGCTGGACAGTCGGTTGATTTGCTATTCCATAATTACTAAACGGACTGAGTTCTCGGTCATAAGTGTTTTCTGAAAACTTATGATCGTAGGACCCCACTGATAAAACCTGTACCGCGCTAGCTGGAAATAAATCAAAATTCTTTTTCTTATAGTCATTTCCTACAGCTGTAACGAGCAAGACACCTTCACTTGCTAATTCTTTAATTAATTCGCGAGCCTCATCGACTTCATTGTAATAACCAAATACTCGATCTGGAGTCATTAGACTTAAATTAACCACCTTAATATTCATTTTTTTGTGGTTTTTAAGAATCCACTTGAGAGCTTGAAACAATTTAGCAAAGTCCCCTTTGATATCCTGAGATAAAATTTTTAGCACAACAAGCGAAGCGCTCGGCGCTGCTTGTGTCACTAAGTCTGCTACTAATGTTCCATGGCCAGATAAATCACACATAGGCTCTGAACACTCAGAAGTAAAATCCTTAAAGTAAGCTACTTTATTTGCAGCTGCACTTCGCGGATTTATTCCCGAATCAACTATAGCAACTCTAAATTTGCGCCCATCAAATCCTGATTGATGCAATTTAGGTAAACCTAATTGAGATATTTGATAATTCTTAATAAAGTTTTTATCCACGTCATTGCCATTATAAATGACTCTTTTATTTGAGCCACCACTCACGTTGCCTCCACCACCACTGACATTACCACCACTATCCATATTAGATTTCGCAATCAGCCTGTTTAATAATGTTTGTAGCTCGGCCCGATCATCATCGTTTGAATTACGGTTAAGATACTGAAGTTTAGAAATATCGCCATCTAAAGTCTGTGCAAATACATTACTGCTAAATAAAAAAAATATAATGATAAGATTTAATTTCATAATACTTCAAATAGAATGCAAATAATGGACCTAATAATTACAAACACTCGCCTCGTCTCACTATGAGACAAGGCGAGTGTTTTGCTCTATTTATGAATTATATAACTAAAGGATTCATAATATGAAATTTTATACCTTAATATTTGTTATGGCGATTACACAGTCAATCTTTGCATCTGAACTCACCGTAAAACGCGTCGAATTTGTAACAGGTGTAAAGTACTTTGACATGCATAGTACTCAATACAAGATCAGTGACATACTTGAAAACGCAGCTTATTTCGCCGGAAAAACTTCGATGAGCAAACTTGACTGTGGTGAGCAAATTTATTTTATTGAAGAAAATAATAAACTATTATTACAAATCGTCAGAGCTAATCCCAATACAGGAGACCAAGAATCTGCAATTTTAGATGAGTCGCATATTTTAGCGAAATCTATGGTACAAAATTTTAGCCAGATCGATAACCGTGAGTTTTTTTCGTTAAAAATAAAATTAAATGAAAACCAAACCACTCGCTGCAACTACACAAAAGCTCCAAACGAACTTAACCAAAAATAAAGAGAGCTTAATAGCTCTCATTTCTAAACATCTAGCCTAATAATCCAATCGCTGATTCAACAATGTGTCCAGCATCCATACGATGTTTGCGATATAAATCAATCGCGTTGTATGCACTTTGTCCAAACTCACCATGAACACCGAGTGACTTCATAGTTATGAACTCACCAGATTGAACGAGCTGATGACAAACAAAAGAACCAAGACCAAGCAAGACTTGATGATCTTCGATTGTCACGATACGACCTTCACATTTTTTAACTAACGGTTTCAATATTTGTAAATTAATTTTATTCAAACAATTCACATTAACGACGATTGAACCAACACCTTTAGTTTCAAGCTCTTTTGATGCTTTAATAGCTTCGCCAACCAGAGAACCAGTTGTGAGCAACATGACATTTTTAGCACCAATCGTATGTGAGTGCACAACTTGTGGTTCATAAACTTTATAAACAAGTTTATTTTTGTCTGTAGAATATGATTTAGGAAAATTCTCACGACCCAAAAAGAAAAATGATGATTTAGGAGTAACGCCCGCTTTTATATCTGAAGCAAATTTTTCAATAACTTCAGTCATAATCATTTCAGCTTCTTCGCTTGTTGATAACGAAAACAATTCAACCCCAGGAATAGTTGCAAGCATCGACATATAACTTAAAGCTTGGTGAGAAGCTCCGTCAGCAGCATCTTGAAATCCTGTATGAGAAAACACTCCTAAAACAGGAGCTTCCGAAAGATTCGCCATCGTAATTGGCAACGCACCTTTAGTTACTCCGAATTGAGCAAATGTATCAACAATAGGAATAAAACCCTGTTTCGATAATCCCGCAGCAGTTGAAATCATATTACTTTCGGCCACACCCACATCAAAAGAAGCTTGCGGAAATTCTTTTCTAAAATCAGCAACACCTGTTGATCCAGGCAAATCTGAAGTGACCGATACAACTGGCAAACCTTTTTTAAAAGCATTCGCCATTGCCTTAGCAATACCTTTTTGGATTTTTTCGCCAGTATCAGGCGTTGCTTTAGCTTTAATGTCTGCTTCTTGCTGAACGAGTTCATTTATCCACTCATTCATAAAAGCTGGAACTATTCGGCCATTATAAATTTCTTGAATAAACGCAGGCAACTCCGTCGGAGATTTACACGGAAATCCATGACCACCCGATGCAGACTCAGCCGTTTTTTTAGTGCCAATACCTTTAACTGTTTTAGCCCAAATCGCGACAGGCTGGTTCGGATTTTTTTGTACGTCAGTACAAGCTTGCTCAATAGCTGACAAACATGATTGTAAGTTGTTTCCATCTTCAACTTTAATGATTTTCCAACCTAGAGTTTTTAATGATTCAAAAGTCGGAACCATTGAAAATGAATCTTGATCAATACGACCAGATAATTTTGTATTATTGTCTGTGATCAATAATACATAGGGCGCTAATTTACCTTTGGCTGCTAAACCCGGAATAGCGGCCATGGCCTCTTTAGCTTCACCCTCCATTGCAGCACCATCAGACAACGTGCAAACAGTTGTGCGATTTGTTCCAGCCAATTTTTCAGCCAATGCTAAACCTTGTGATTGTGGAAACGCAGACCCTAGAGGGCCATTACTCATGTATACACCAGTCGGAAATAGATGAGCTTCGCCGTGACCAGTTAAGTTTGATTCAATTGAACGAAATTTTTTAAGCGATTCAAAATTAAGACCCGCCATTTTGTAATTAGCCTTCAGAGCGTATAAACCATTTTCACAGTGCCCGGCATCGTTAATGATATGAAACAAATCAAACCACTTTTTATTCTGAGAATGTGCTTGATGAAACGCATAAGCATGCAATGCTGACCACAATTCGGCTAAAGCAGCAGGACCACCGTAATGTGAAGCCGCACCACCAAGCACCGCATTCATATCCATCAATGCAACTAATGCACGTGTCGCTTGCGGATCAGCGCATTTTAGTTTTTCAGATCCGAGTCCAGCTTCAACAAAAAGCTCTGGTTGATTGTTGTGAGTGGCTAAATGATTTTTAACTTGTAGTGGATTAATTTGTGTCATACATCATTTTTATGTCATCACAACTAACTATTCAAGAAATCAGATCACTTCCAAAAATTGACTTGCATCGCCATTTAGATTGCTCAATGCGCTGGAGCACTTTACTTGAAGTCGCCAAAACACTGAAAATTGATTACCCAACAATCGTATCTGAGCAAAGATCTCATTTTTTAGTCACAGAGCCTATGAAAGACCTCAATGCTGTCTTAAATAAGTTTTTAGTTGCCCAAAAAGTCTTAGCTTCTGAAGAAATTCTTGAGCGTTTAGCTTTTGAAGCCTGCGAAGACGCTTTTAATGATGGAGTCAGAATTTTAGAACTCAGATATGCTCCGACATTTATTGCGGATGGACATCCCAATTTAAGTTACGAGAAAATACATCAAGCTTTTTTACGTGGACTCAAAAAAGCGCAATCACAAATGAATATTGCAACTGGACTAATTTGCATTTTACAAAGAATCTTACCATTTGAAAAAACAAGTCTAGTCACTGATTTCGCTATTGAAAATAAAGACTCTTTTATTGCTTTAGATCTAGCCGATAACGAAGATGGCTTTGAACCCAAAAAATTCGCATCATTATTTGAAAAAGCTAAAAAAGCAGGATTGCATGTCACTGTTCACTCTGGCGAAGCTTCACACAAAGATGCAGGTCAATGGATTAAAGATAGCATTGAAATTCTCGGAGCTGAGCGCATTGGTCACGGGGTACAATCTATTCATCACCCAGAAATTCTTAAATTACTTATTGAAAAAAATATTCCTCTAGAAGTTTGCCCCTACAGTAATTACTTAACTCAAGCATTTACAACTTTAAGTGCTCATCCACTTAAAAAACTCTATGATTTAGGAGTCAAAGTCACATTAAACTCTGATGATCCAGGAATGTTTGCATCACTGTTATCTGATGAGTATCAAATCGCACAACAATACCAAGGGTTTACAAAAGAACATTTTGACCGCTGCACATTAAACGCTTTTGAACACAGTTTTATTCCAATGAGTGATAAGCTTAAAGCTTTTAGTGGAAATCAGATTGTGGTTTAAGTTAACAAAGGCCCACACATAACTCTGTCCATGTCTCAACATTCGCCGAGGGATTTAAAGTCCCATCCTTGGTCCAGACTTTAAATCAAGAAAAGGCAACTGACGTTCTACATCACACTATTTCAATTACGAGATCGATTTTATCAGAGTTACTACCAAAACAATCCAGTAAATAACTCGAATAATATCTAAACTTATTCTTAAAACACGCCGAATAAATAAGTATCTTTGGTTATTCATTCAGCACCTCCAGTCCGAAAAGCGGAGGATGTTGACACTTAAAAGCTATGCGTGGGGAAACTCAAACATAGCTTTTAGTCTTTTTGCAGATCGTGAGCCAAAATATTATTTCAGTTGCTCAGCACTCACGATAGAAACTAAGTCATTTAAAAATATTTCTCTTGGCAATTGACCATCGATTGTAACTCTCATGTGTGGAAAATCTGCTTTTGTTAGAATAACTTGTTCGCATGCAGACATTTTTTGGGGCCACTCGTAATGAGGGCCCATGACCTCTACCTTTAAGATGGCTGTAGACTTTGTTTCGTGAGTTATCAGCGAATGATTAATTTTAGGTCTATCAACAGGTCGAACACTTGATGGAATAACAAAAAATAATGGCTGCTCTGGAGATTCTTCATTCAGTTTATTTATGAAAATAGAGCCTTCAGGCCAATACGGTGGGCTGTATGTCCAAAATTGATTAAGTTCATTTTCAGGAATAGCACTTCTTAAGCAAATTCCGAACGGACTAGCTCCTGATTTTGACCAGTCAGCTCGCCGAGCAAGTTTTAATGGGTTTTGATTGGCATCATCAATTGAATTTACGTAAATAAATTCTAAATAATTTTCTTCAAAAATAATTGATCGATTAGCTGTTCCCTGCCCGGGGTGATGAACTTCAGAGTTTAATGTGAATCCAGCGTTATTTGTATTTTTAATTTCGCTCACAAGTGTTGGTTCACTGAAACAGAACACATGATCCAAAGTAAACTTAGCCATTAATAAAACCAACCCCTACAAGCAAACAGGTTCCATCATTTGAGTGCGTCGAATTGTCTCAATGATTTGATCTTTTTGTGCCCAGATTTGATTAATCCAAGCATCGAATTCTTTTTTTAGTTCTGGATTTTGTAATAAATGGCCATGTCTAAATTTTTCTGGGATTTGAATTTCACGAACATCAACCCACACATCTTTTAAACGACCACTCAACAAACTCCAAAAACTTGTTCCCGAATTTTGCGGATACACGATTGTGACATCAATGATGTATTCCATCTGGTCACCCAAAGTATCAATTACACTTGTCGCACCACCAACTTTAGGCGGCAATAAAGACTTGAATTTGCTTTTTAGTTTTAATCTTTTTTCAGACGAAAATCGCGTGCCTTCTAAAAAAATTAAAATTGATGCTGGAATGTCTTTAAACTTACGACAAGCTTGCTTAGCTGTTTCTAAATCTTTTGAACCTTTGGTTCTTTTCATAAATGGAAAATCTAAAAATTTCCATGCCACCCCAATAAAAGGAATCCATTTCAAACTATCTTTAATAAAGAATCTAAAAAATGGAACTTTTTTATTAAATACATATTGTAAAGCTATAATATCAACCCACGATCTGTGATTTGATATAACTAAGTAAGTTGCGCGTTTTTTTAAATCAGTTGGTAATTTAAAATGAATTTTAACAGGCACCATGATTTTCAAAAACAATGTGTTACAAGCAATCCAAGACTCTGCCAGAAAAACTAATGTTTTTCGTATAAAATTTGTCATTTTCTCGGTTGGAAAAATAGCTTTGAAGACAACAAAAGGATAAAATAAGCTACACCAAAATATCGTGTTAACAATAAAAAAACCTAAACCTAATACGCCCAAAAAAAGATGAAGCATAAAAAATACCTCTAAAACAGTTTACCACAAACTCTCAAATTTGTAATGAAGTCCTCAATAAAAAGCAAGCTTGCATCATCTCTATTGCGTTAAAATTCAGTTAGCCTTTCGCGTTTTGACGATTACGAGGAAAATTGATAACTTAAAGTGATTACTCTACTCGTCTATAAAGGAAACACTGCTATGAGTTTTTACCCAGAAATCGAAGCTTACAAAAAAGAGTTTTTTAAAGTCTCTGAAATCCACACTCTTTATGTTGAACAAGCTGGCAATCCCGATGGAATTCCCGTTGTTTTTTTGCATGGTGGCCCCGGTGGCGGAATTAGCCCAGATTATAGACGTTTTTTTAATCCTGAAAAATATCGTGTTATTTTATTCGACCAACGTGGTTCTGGCTTATCCACACCTGCTGCTGAACTACGCGAAAACACAACTTGGGATCTCGTCGCAGATATTGAAAAAATTCGTGAACACATGGGTATCAAAAAATGGGTCGTTTTCGGTGGCAGCTGGGGCTCAACACTCGCATTGACATACGCCATATCACATCCAGATCGAGTCACTCACTTAGTCGTGCGCGGAATATTTCTTTGCAGACCTTCTGAGATTCATTGGTTTTATCAACATGGAGCTTCAGAAATATTTCCTGATCTTTGGGAAACATACCACAACCATATTCCTGCCGATGAACGACATGATTTTGTTAAAGCTTATTACAAGCGACTCACTCACGACAATTTAGAAATTCGCCTACAGGCAGCCAAAGTTTGGAGTAAGTGGGAGGCTGGCACTTCTAGGCTATTTATTGATCCACATGCTGTTGATGAATTTGAAGACCCAACATACGCTTTACAATTTGCGCGTATTGAGTGTCATTATTTTATTAATAATGCGTTTTTCAATACAAACAATTGGATTTTAGAAAATATCTCTAAAATTCGTCATATAACATGTGACATTATTCAGGGGCGATACGATATCGTTTGTCCGACAAAAAGTGCTTGGGATTTGCATAGAGCATGGCCAGAAGCTCGTTTGAAAATAATACCCGATTCAGGCCACTCAATGTATGAACCAGGCATCAAAGCCGCATTAGTTGCAGCTTGCGACGATGTTGTGAAATAAATTCCATAACATTTTCTTATAGTGTCTATATTTTTATATGTTTTGAAACTGGTTCCAGTTTGGGTTTATTTTAACTCCACGACAAACACACCTATCTGAGGGGGGCTCAGTGAAATGTGTAGTCTTTTAATCACAAAGATTAAAATAGGGGGAAATATGAATACAGGGATGATGGATAAAACGTTATTGTTAACCGCACTCTTAACGGCGATTGCCTTTTCATCGTGCGCACCTCAATCAAGCAATCAAAATTCTCCTTATCAAGACTCTAATATTACAGATGCATCTAGCTCAAATATCGTAGGTGGTGTTTTAGCTGACGCTAATTTTCAAAAGCAAAATGGTATCGTTCAGCTCAAAATAGTGAGCGCTCAAGGGGTTGCAACTTGCACAGGATCGTTGATTGCACCAAATCTAGTATTAACCGCTGCACACTGCATTGTTGATCCAACACTTAAAAATGTTGCTGTGTTATTTGGGCTTACAGACAAAGGCTTATCACAAAATCAAGTGATCTATGCAGTATCAGGCTCAGTGAACCAAAACTATGATCCTAACTTAACAACAGCATCACAAAATGATATCGCATTACTGAAACTAGAAAAAAATGCGCCTGCTGATTTTAAATTAGCGCAACTACCTGGATCACAAACAGTTCCAAGCTTGAAAACTGGTGCAACTTTAACATTTGCTGGGTTTGGAATTACAAACGCAATAATCAATAAGTCTGTAAAAGACTCGAGTGGTCGTACTCGCATCTTATCTTTACCATCGACTGGATCTGGAACACTACGCAAAGTTGATAACATTGTTGTAACAAACATAGCCGCCGACCAAAAAGAAATTGCTCTTGATCAATCAAAAGGTAAAGGAGCTTGTCACGGAGACTCAGGTGGTCCTGCCTTTTTAAAACAAGCTGATGGCTCTAATTTACTTGTTGGTGTAACTAGCCGCGGAACAGAAAAACTTGGCAACTGTAATGTCGGTGTTATTTACTCATCTGTTGTTGGCCAATTGGATTGGATCAAAACTGAATCGCAAAAATTACTTCAGCCAAAAACAACAGAAGCCACTACGACTGTAGCTGCAAAATAATCTCTTCAATTATAGCGGACACAGATTGAGAGTTATCAAACACAATTCGATGCCCAGAATTCAAAATCCTTTCATAACCTGAAAGGATTTTTTTTTGCTTTAATTGTTCTGCTATATCCACAAACTTTGAATCGTGATCACCAACAAGCCACTTGACTTTCGAAGAGTGCTGCTTAAGAACTGCTTCTTTATTTTCCTGCTGAGCTAATGATAATTCTCGCAGTGCAAATTCGAGCTTTTTCAAGTCAAAATCTGATTCATTTTTTGTTAAGTTTAAATCATTTTTAAAAACGGGCTGCTGTCCCCATTCTTTTAAAAAATCATCGAAATTTAAATTTTGCAATCGCATCAACCACTGAAGATCGTTTGTTTCTCTTAAACTTTTTTCTTTTGTTGAAGTTAAACCTGGATGAGTGCTCATAAATATAAATTGACTATATTCGTGACCAAATTGTTCAAGTAAATGTAGCCCAATACGACCACCGAGAGAATATCCTAAAAATATTTTTATAGATTCAGGATCTGTAAGCTGATGTATCTTGCGAGACAAGTTTTTAAAACTCACTAAATCTTCAGATGTAATCTGCGATTCATTTTTGCTAAATAAATTAATTTTTAAAAACGATAATTTATTATTCAAATGATTCTTAATGTTGGGATCTAAACATTGTTCAAGGCTATCCCAGTCCTGTCCAGATCCCAAAAACCCATGCAAAGCGACTATTTGAATTTTACGCATACTTGTGCCAACTCAGACCAAACGTTATCGGATTGGTTTTGTTCTGTTTGAATTTCAATAATATAATGATCTTGTGATTTATTTTTTGCTATCTCTTGAATATGTTTCATTTCGTCAATATGACGTACACATACGTATTTCCAATTCCACATTTTAGCTAAACCAGAAAATTCAATATTGTGCTGATTTAAAAACATTTCGTGTTTAAACACTTTTTTAAAAATCTGCCCACCACGATTGTTAATGATCACAACCCTTTTAAGAGCGTACGGATCATGATCTTGATTCAAACCAAAAGCAGCTAAATCATATAAAGCTGTCAAATCACCAACTATGGCCCAAGACGAATCCATTTTTTTAGACCAACCAAAATATGTCGATAATTGACCATCAATCCCATTCGCTCCACGATTAGCGTAGACTTGATTATACGAACCTACGCTGAATAAATCCCATTCACGAATTGGCAAAGAATTGCCTATATAAACAGGCTGATTATAAATACAACGACTAAGATGATAAATAAAATTTGGCTCAGAGTTTTCAAAACGTTTTAAAATTTCAATTAATTCAGTCCAAATATTATTTTTTGTCTGTAAAATTTCACTTGAACAATTTTCTACTGATTTCAATATATCTTGTACAATTGAAAAATCAGCGATCAATGAATCTCGAGAAAGTCCTGTAAACATACGCGAACTTATATTTAACACAGGAATATTTTTAAGTTTTGATTCTAAATCTCTCCATGTTCTTAATGTGGGAATTCCACCAATACGTAAAACAGAATCAAAATAATTTTGACTTAACAAATCTGTTAAGATTGGCTCAAGACAATTCAATTGTACCGAATTTAAATCAATATCCCCTTTTAAACCTGATAATGACTCGGCATAATGTGGTATTTGATACTTAACTAAAATTGGACGAATGATTTGCCTTTCGTAATCGCTAAGCTGGCTCAATATAACTAAAGGTTTTTTAAACTGATTAACTCTTGAGTCATATCGATCAGCGCTTAATTTTTGTTGATTGTTCGGAGTTTTCTCCGTAACTGAAAATTCAGTTTCAAGCGAAGTTGTAAAATCATTTTTCCAATCAAAATCAACAAGTGGTTCATCAAAGCACAAATTAAAATGAATGGGTCTTTGAATATCAAAAGTGACATTAAATTGTTTTTGTTCAATATCCCAATCATGACAATCTTGAACATATGACCCGAAAATATTTTTCTGCAGAATACTTTGCGGAGCGCCCGACTCGCGATAACTTTTGGGACGATCAGCAGTTAGCACGATCAAAGGCAACCCTTGATAATAGGCTTCAACAACAGCGGGTAACAACTCAGCCACGGCTGTCCCTGATGTTGTAATAATAACAACTGGTCTTTGTGTTATTTGTATACGCCCTAGCGCATAGAAAGCAGCTGATCGCTCTTCAAAATATGATTTTATAGAAAAAGAAAACCGTTCAAGAGCCACAACCAGAGGCGCATTACGCGCACCCGCGCATACAATAACTTCTTCAACATTGAGAGCTGATAAAATCTGATAAGTCACATTAACAAGTTGGTAATTTTTCATGTGTACGACCCAACCTCTTCATTTAGGTTAAACATTTTGCATACAGCATTTTTTTTCGTAATAAGCTCAGCCCACTCAGACTCTAGATGACTTTGTGCCGTCACTCCACAGCCACACATGATCGAGACACTTGAGTTAATCGCATTCCACTTGAACATGCGTATTCCAACATAAATGCGAGCATAATTTTTAGTTAAAAAACCAACAGGAGCCCCAAAAATCTCACGACTGTTTTGCAATTCCAGATTTGAAAATTCTTCGGCTGCGCCAAGATCGCGTGGATAAATTCCCAAAGCAGCTGTAGGGTGCAATCGACCAACAAGATCAATAAATTTTTTTTCATTTTCAATTTTAGTAAAAATATCTGTTCGTAAATGATTTAAATATTTAACGTTGTAAATATACGTTTCTGTCGACTCGGCCTGACCCAATCGAGATTTAATATCTTGTACAACAATAGCATGTTCTTCTCGTGTTTTAGCATCAACATCATTTAACGACTGATAATGAATTTGATTTGACCACGTCCCGGCCAAAGCCATTGTTGTCAAAGTCTGGTTCTCAAATGATGCCAGTAGTTCAGGTGTTTTTCCTAAATAGCCTTGGTGTTCAGTCCAAAAACCATAAACAAAGCCAACATCTTGATGTCGAAGAGCAAAATCTAAAGCTAACCAAAAACTAAAGTTTTGAACATCATATTCAAACTTTGTAAATGGCACTGTCTTACGTAATCGACCTGAACTAAATTGCATTTGAGACCAATCAAACTGATTTTGAAAGTCAGCAAAATGATCCTGTCTTATTCTTAGTCTGTTTACACGACCGTCGAGTCCAAGTTGCGTTATAAGGCGATCTGTTAAAAGGCATAAATGATCACGATCAATTTTAAAAGCCTGTTCATAGTAGTATAAATTTTGAGCGTTTTTAGAAGCGTTATCTTTAGATTTATCAACGTAATCCCAATAGTTAGCTTGATAAACCAATATTTGATTCTGAGAGAGACTCTCTAAATCAGACAAATAGGGCTTTTTATCCCCCAAAAGCAATATAAACGAATTAGCGCTTTCTTGAATAACAGCCCCTTCCTTAAAAAGGGTTGTTAAATGATTTGAACTTAATAATTCGTTTATGTTAAATTGCTTTTCCACAATTTCCTTTATTGAGATCACTATCTAAGCAACTAGTATGGTAAAATGGGTCCATAGATGATTTATATCGTCTATTAACACATACCGAAAGTTAATAGATAATTAAACTAGTTTTTTACTGTAGCTTAATATAGAAATTTAAACTTGTAAGGTAAAATTTTATGGTTGTACAGATTGGTCAAATTAAAATTGGTGGTCCTGAATTTACGGTTATAGCGGGTCCGTGCTCGATTGAATCTGAAAACCAATTTAGAACAACAGCAACTGCTGTTAAAAAATCTGGTGCCTGCATGTTACGCGGTGGCATCTGGAAAATGCGAACTTCATCTAAATCTTTTCAGGGACTTGGGTCTTCTGCTTTTGACTTCATTTTAAAAATCAAAAATGAACTTGGATTAACACTGATTTCAGAAGTCACCGATATTCGTCAAATCGAAGAAATCGCACACATTGTTGACGCTTACCAAGTGGGCGCTCGCAATATGCATAACTACTCTTTACTTAAAGAACTCGGAAAACAGCCCAAAGCGGTTTTACTTAAGCGCAATTTTTCTGCCTTTATCGATGAGTGGATCAAAGCCGCTGAGTACATTACTAATGGTGGAAATCCAAATGTCATCCTATGTGAACGTGGTATTCGCACTTTCGAAACAGCAACTCGCAACACCCTTGATATCAACGCAGTCATTTACGCGAAAAAACACACTGAGTTGCCAGTTATTGTTGACCCTTCACATGCAGTTGGTGTTTCTGACCTAGTTCCGCAGGCTTGTTTTGCAGCAGCAGCAGCTGGTGCTGATGGTTTAATTATTGAAACACACCCTAATCCGGCAGAGGCTTTATCTGATGGTCCGCAAGCTTTAACACTCGAAAATTTTGATAAAACTATGCGACAGCTCGAAAAAATACTAGCTGCGTTTGACCGTCGATTACAAAAAGTCTGAAGAAGCACAAAAAGGACTAACAATTATGTCTGAACAAATTCATAACTCTAATCAAACAAGAACTTCGCCGGATCCTGAAAAAATTCGTTCGATGTTTTCCAAAGTTGCTGCTAAATATGACCAAGCCAATTCAGTTTTATCAGTTGGTATACATCACCTTTGGAGAAAAAAACTCGTCAAACTTGCTCAAGCTAAACCTGGTATGCATGTTTTAGACTGCGCCACAGGTACTGGTGATCTTGCCATCGAATTTAAAAAGACTGTCGGATCAACTGGCTCTGTTATTGGAACTGACTTCTGTAAAGAAATGCTTGAACCTGCTCCACTAAAAGCACGCAATATGAATTTAGATATTCACTTCGAATTGGCTGATGTAACTCAATTACAATTTACAGACAAAAAGTTTGATATCACGTCTATTTCGTTTGGCATTCGTAATGTTAATAATCCAGTTAAAGCTTTACAAGAAATGGCGCGCGTAACCAAGTCTGGTGGGCGTGTTATGGTTCTAGAGTTTGGCCAAATGGATTTTCCTATCGTTTCTCAGTTGTATAATTTTTATTCTGAAAAAGTATTACCTAAAATTGGAGGACTCGTAACTGGTCAAGGTGATGCATATGAGTATTTACAAAAATCATCAGCTGCATTTCCATGTAAAGAGAACTTTTTAGCTCTTATGAAAGAATCAGCAAGCTTTAAAGATATGACCTTTGAACCCGTAAGCTTTGGCATTGCTTATATTTATATAGGCGTTGTTAAATAAAAAACTAAACGTTACTCTCGATTTTTAAATTTAAATCGTTTTTAAAATGCTCATTTTGATGTTTGTATGAACTTGATATTAATGCGCATCGACAGCTTGAATAGGGCCTTTTTTGAGTTTCATGAAGTATATTGGTATAAACGCGAATGCCAAAATAAACATCATAATATAAATCAACTGTAGAAATGTCATCATAAAGACTTGGTTCTGAATTTTATAATACATAATCTGTAAGGCCGAAGAATGATTTAAATCAACTCCAACCATATTACTCATTTTATTGCTCATACCGTTTGATAAAGCATTAAACGTCGACTGTGTTTGTGTATTTAACAGAGTAACTTTAGAAGCCAAGTCTAAATAGTTTTGATGACTACGAACATTCAACGTTGTTGCAACAAATGCGATACCAATACTGCCGCCAATTTGTCTAAATAAATTAAGCAATCCCGCAACTTGACCCAATGCCATTCCAGAGAACTGACTTAAAATAGATGAGTTGATCGGAACAAATAAAAATGACAGTGCTAAACCACGCATGTAAAGCGACATCAATACTTCATTCTTTGAAGATAAAGGCGAAAATGTCGACATGATTAATAACGTTAATTCCAAACCAATAAAGCCTAAAGTAATTAAAACTTTTGGACTTTTACCAGATTGTAACATTTTACCAATCATAGGCATCATGGCCATCGTCACAAGCGACCCAGGAATAAACATAATACCTATTTGAGTAGCATCATAGTGATATGTGCGACCTAGAAAAACCGGTAATAAGAAAACAATCCCATAAAGAAAAAATCCTAACAAAGCCATGAGTGTAATACCGCTTTGTACAATTTTTTCTTTAAATAAACGAATATTAATAATTGGATGTGGACAGCGTAATTCCCACCAAACAAACATTGGCAACGATACAACTGTGATGATCGTGTTGAAAATAATTAATTTAGAAGAAAACCAATCTTCAGCCTCACCGCGCTCAAGAACAAATTGTAAACAGCCAATTCCTAAAACAAGTAAAACCAAACCCAAAGTATCCAAAGCTTTTTTACCCGGCACATGGTTAGGATCAACGTTTTCAGTATTTTGCAAGCGTGGTGGATTTTTAATAACCATTAAACCAATCATCAAAGCTAAAATACCAAGTGGTAAGTTGATATTAAAAATAGATCTCCAGCCAAAACTATCAGTTAAGTATCCACCTAAAACGGGCCCAAGCGCTGGACCAACCATAACACTCATTCCAAAAATAGCTCCGGCCATACCAGCTTTTTCTTTAGGAAATTGTTCATAGATTAACGCTTGTGATGTTGGCAACAACGCCCCACCGGCTAAACCTTGAAAAATGCGAAATACAATTAGAAAACCTAAATTGGGCGCTATACCACACAAAACTGATGTTACTGTGAATGCAATGATACATCCTAAATAATATTTACGACGACCAAAACGTTCACTCAGCCATGCAGACACAGGTAAAATAATTGCATTAGCGATAGCATAACCTGTAATGACCATCGATATATCTTCAAGCGTGGCACCAAGATTACCCATCATCGTTGGCAGTGCAACGTTCACAATAGAGGTATCAATAATTTCAAGAAGCGATGCCAACACCGCAACAAATACAATTAATTTGGATTCTTTACTCATATGAATAACCTCTGAAAGTTCTCAGTCTGGGATTCTAGTGTTTGTGAACTTTAACAATAACTGACAAACCGGCTTGAACTTTTTCGAATACGTCTTGATTAGCATTTACAAATTTAATTCGCACAGGAACTCGTTGTACTACTTTTGTAAAGTTACCCGTTGAATTATCCGGTGGTAAAAGTGTGAATGTTGCACCAGTCGCCGGAAAAATATTTTCAACTTCGCCCTGCAAATCTAAACCTGGAAACGCATCAACACTAATATCAACTTTACGACCAATTTTAATATCTTTAATTTCTGTTTCTTTAAAATTAGCTGTGACCCAACGACTCTCAGAACTTACAAAACCTACGAGTGGTTGCCCTGATGATGCTAGCTGACCTATTTCGGCAGACGTTTTAGCAACAATACCATCACTTGGCGCTTTGATTTGTGAATATTCTAAATTTAATTTAGCTTGTGTCAGTTTTGCATTCGCAGAATCATACTTAGCTTTGATTTCGTTATAGCCTGCTAATGAAGAATCATATTGTTGTGCCGACACAGCATTTTCTAAGTGAAGCTGTTTTAAACGGTTATAGTTTTTTTCAGCATCTTTTTTACGGGCCTCTAAAGATAATAACTCGCTCTCAGCTGACTGCACGCTGGCTTTGTAATCACGATTATCAATCTCTATAAGTACTTCGTCTTTTTTAACTTTTTGGCCATCGACTACATTTTTTTTAATGATATAGCCTGGAACCTTAGAAGCTAACATAACTGTGCTGGCTTCGATTTGAGCATTGTCAGTTTCAACATACATAAAATAGTGATAAGCAAAATATGCAACAAGAGCAACAACGAGTCCTGCTACGCCTTGTAATATTTTTTTTCTTTTATTGTCCATAGTCATTTCCTTTAATAAATATTTTATTGAATAAACGAATAGATTTCTTGTCCTGACGAAAGTTCAAGACTAACAAGCGCTTCAATAGCACCCAATTGAGCATTAATTAATGCAGCTTTTGATCTGTATAAATCAGCTTGCGCATCGAGTATCTCAGTATTTGTTCTGGTTCCGGCTTTTCGACCTAACTTCGCTAATCGCAAAGCTTCGTTTGATCTTTTAATATCAATGTTTTTAGCTTTGTAGACAGAGCAAAAATAAAGAAACTTACGTTTCCATTGATCTATTTCGTTTTGTGATTTTTTCTGAGTGATCACATATTGTTTTTCAAGTTGTGCTTTTTGGTAATACGCTTGTTCGTTTTTAGAATACGAAGAAAAACCTTCGAATAAATTCCATGTTAAATTTAACCCAATAAGATAACTTTCGCGAAAATTATCAAAATCGTTATATTTATCGTTACGATTATTATAATAATTGTAATCAGCAAACGCTGTCAGTTTTGGCAACCAGTGCTGACGAGCAGATTTATGTAAATCCTCTAAAGCCTCAACTTTTTTCTGCAACGCTAACAAGTCAGCTTTTTCCGATGGTTTTGCTGAATTAAACTTAGCCAGCATAGACTCATCGATTACTGGCAAATCACCAGCGACTTCAAACTGAGTCGTATCCGCAGACACTAACTCATTTAGCTTTTGATTTGATACGACAACCATGTCTTCCGCATTGATCAGCTCTGAATGAGCATCTGAAGCCATAACTTGAGTTCTTAAAAGTTCGTATTCAGTTGCAACACCTGCTTTTTTCAAAGATTCGACATCTTTTTGATGGTCTTCAAGTGATTTAACATTTTGTTCAGCAACTTGTTTTAAAAGTTTTGAAGCTAGAGCTTTATAATAAGTTGCTACAGCTGCTCTCTGAGTTTGAAACTGACTCCATAAATATTCATAATTTGCACTTTGCATGTTTTCATCGGCAGACAAATAACGATATGTTGATGCAAAACCATCGAATAAATTCCATTTAGCAGATAAACCATACTGAGTCGTTGGAACAATCTGAGGAACAGTTGTGGTGCCAGCTCCTAAATTCATATCCACAAGAGCATATTTTTTATTCGTCAAAAACATTGCCGAACCAGTTAATTGTGGCATGAACGCAGATCTAGCCTCGGTTTTTTTAGATTTTTGTTCTTCTAAGTAGGCCTGTGCTTTTTGTAGTTGCGGTGAACTACTTTCAACAACTTTGACGTAATCACTTAGATTCGTTGATGTAGCTGCTGCAAATGAATAGATTGGTAATAATATTTGCACAAATAGCGCGCATTTTAAAGCGCACGAGAGGTCCTTTTTCATAAGGCTGATCTCCAATTTTGATAGGTGTTAACCCGAACGATCATGCTCTTCTGAAAAAATTTAATCAAGTGATTAAATTTTTTGTCTATAACGTAAGCGAAACTATCGATAAAGACTATTATGCGTTCATTTAAATGTAAAAATTTACATCAAAAGTAATCTTAATACGGCTCTTAGACCAAGTTTAACTAGATTATTGTACACATGTTGATTTTATGAGAGCTTAAAAATTAGTCTAACGTTTGGAGTCTTAAATGGTTAAAACAATTTTATTTTGTTTCATGTTTGTATCTATTATTGGATGCGTACCAACACAAAACTCCATTTTTGGTAAACCGCGGCCTCCTAACGGAGGAATTGATCTCAGCAACGATAATCGCAAAGCAATTGATTCGCAAATTACTACAGGCGGCGGCAAGGGACTACTTTGCACAACTGGTCCCAATCAAATTGTTTACTCAGCTGATATTTATGATGGCTTTAAGTTATTTAGATTAAAATATGACGAAATTGCTAACGACAAGACTCAGGTTTATAACTATGTTATTAACAAAATAGCTGATCACTTTTGGACTCCTCAAAATGGCTCTAAAGAACAATTCAGAGCAACTATCCGAAGTGAGTATATAACTTATTTTGAAAACTTTTTGCGCAATATTCGATACTTGTCAGACAATCAAAAATTAAAATTCGAAGAAGATTTAATCAGCATTGATGTCGACAACTCTTGTCGAGAAGTACAAGTTGCTTCTTATTACAGTAACAATATTCCATTCGTAGATAAGCTTTTCTGGGATAAAATGAGCTGGCTTGGAAAAGTTTCATTTTTACTGCATGAAAAAATCTATAATGACTTTAAAAAAAGTAATCAATTTAATCCAGCATTAGTTAAACGATTTGTTGGATATTTGCTTTCTTCAAACGGAGCTTCAACTTTTTCTAACGATTTACCAGAGGAACTTAACAAAACTGCATACTGCACAACTGAAAACTATAGTTTGATCAGTTATGATTACACTATCGACAACCCCGGCCAGTCGCAATCAGGGGTCAAGTTTGTTTTCGCAAACTCCACAACTAAACAATATTTATTTCAAACAAGTTTTTTCATCTCAAGCACAAATCTTCAGACGTTACTCGACTCAAGCAAATATACTGAAATTGACTCTGCAGATATTACGGCTCAAACTTTTACAGAAACAATCGGCAGAGTTCAAATTTTAAAAACCAAGTCACGTGAAAATCCCAAAGAGTATAAATTAAAAATTCAGTTTTATAGTGCATCAGGTGACGCCCAATCTGATGTCTTAGACTTAAATTGCTCTCGGTATTGATCCTAAAAATCTTATTGTTTCGACTATAGTCTAGTATGGTTATTGTAGAGAATAGTTTAGAATAAAAAATGTGAAAGTTTTTTTATTCTTGATTTTATTCAATGTGGCATCACCCGTATTTTCCGCAGATAATGTCTGCGATTCTAAAAAATTATTGAACTTTAAAATCAATGCCCAGTGCTGGGATAAAAACAATCCTCAAGCATGCGAAGCAGTTCCTTTACTTGCAGGATCAACTGCCGCCGCGGCACTTCACAAAAAAGCTTCTATGCATCCTGACTATAAAGAACTCAGTGAGTTTCTCAAAAAAGCACAGACTATCTCTGACAAATTAGCAAAAGACTATCAAGCTTTACTTAAAACATATTATGATCTTAAGAAAAAAAGTGCGAATCCTCAATTTGATAAGCCTCAATTTCAGTTCACTTATGAAGAATATAAAAAATTTCAATCAGAACTTAGAAAAGCACATCCAAATAATTTGTTTATCGAAAAATTTGAAGAATACGGACATGGGCGCGCAGATGACATTTTTCAAAGAACCGCAGTTTATGCAATGGATGGCCAAAAATCAGTTGATGTAAATCGTTTTTTAAAAACTTTTCAAACGCTCATGTCTTTAGATGCAGATCGTATGCACATTATTTACCGCGAAGCTTCTGTTAATGCTGGATATCCCGAAAACGGTAATTTAAAATTTGTAGGGCAAAACACACGCTCGCATTTAAAGTCTAAAAAAAATCAAGTTGGTCAATCCATTACAGAAGACTTAAATATAGAAAAAAATCGTTTAAAATCCATTGGCATCCAAACTGGAAAAGTCGCACCCGAGCTTTTAGTTGGACTAGCTGGAACAGCTGCTGCCTTAACTCCGTTTGTTGATTTACATACAAGTCTAACATATGTTAAAGATTGCTCTAAACAATTGAGTGTCAATCTAACTGAAGAGCAAATCATTGAAATCGCAAAAGCTGTTGAAAAAACACATGGTCTAACATCAACAAAATCTGCTTGTGAAAAATTTCATTTTACTGAAGATGGGGTAAAAACGCTATTTGCAACATCATCGTTTCATTCTGATTTGCAACAGTTTTTATGTTCATATAACGACACTATTTTAACTTCACAAATTAAAATCGACGAATCAACTGAATGGGATATTCAAAATTGCGGAACAGCCAGCTCTAAAACGACCAAAACTTATTTTGAAATCGTGAAACCAAATGAAATTGAAATAACAACTTCTAGCGGTATTCCTGTAAATGCTAAATTAAGTTCTCTTGGCGAGTGGGATTACTACTCATTAACTAGTTCAAACATTGAGTTTAATAATTACTTAATGGACAAAATCAGACATCCTTTTTCTGTTAAATCAGTCAACTCCAAATCAATAAATCCAAAGTTAATGTGCGACGGACGAGAAACAGGAAGATTACCACAAGCATTCTGCGAAATGAGCAAAGCCATGCGAGGTTATTCTGAGCTTAAAGCAACCACAGCAGAAATTTGCAAAACTCGTGATACAAAAACAAATGTACCAACACCGCAAAAAGCTAGTCACACTCAATAATTTCAGATTTGACATACGAAACAGTTCAAATGATTCTTTAAGTGTCAAAATCCAGGAGAATTTATGAAATTACTGATAACTGTTATAATATGCCTATTATCAATTATTGCTCATGCAGCAACGACAAACATAGACATGAACGTTAATTTATCTATAAACGGCAAAAATATAGCTTCACCACGCTTTATTGTTGAAAATGGCAAAACAGCATCAGCAACTGAACAAGTAGCCAAAGAAAAATTTTGGATTGAAGTCACTGCACAGAATGAACAAACAGTGCAAAACAAAAAAGGTATCTTAATGAAGTTTAAAATCGGAATCTTCAACCCTGATGGATCTGTTAAAATTATTTCGCAGCCACAAATTTTAGCGATACCAAATCAGCAAGCTAAAATTGAAATTTCTGATGCGAATAAAAATGAAATTGCATTGAGTGTACTGGCCAAAGTAACGACAAAATAATACTAAACTCGATCTGTCATTGCCCACAACACATGATCAGCTAAAACAAACCAAGCCATACTTTCGACAACAGGTAATGCTCTTGGAATAATACAAGGATCGTGACGGCCCTTTTTAGCAATATCTTTAATTGACGACGTTGGTTTAAAAACCAGTCTAAATACAACATCTTCACCCGTTGTGATTCCACCACGAATACCACCGTAATTTTCGGAATCTAGCTTTGAATGAAAATCAGTGCCTCTGTAATCATTTGACGTAAAGCCTGCACCAAATTCAAAGCCATTCACTGCACCAATCGACATCATGGCTTGTGCTAAATCAGATTTAAATTTATGAAAAACAGGCTGCCCCAAACCTTTAGGCACATTGTGAATACGACATTCAACAATGCCTCCATAACTTTCGCCGTTTTGCTTAGCTTCTGTTAAAAGTTTCTGAACAGACTCTGGCAAACCAGATTGTTTTTTGTCATTTTCTGTAAAAACGTAATCTGCAATTTGAACAGGATAAGCACTAATCGATGGTACTTGCTTTGAAAATTTTTGTTTTAAAAACATTTCCGCAAAACTGCCAGCAATAACACGGTTAAGAGTTTCACGGCCTGATGATCTACCACCACCACGATGATCAACATGACCAAATTTATTTTGCCAAGTATCATCAGCATGACCAATACGAGGTTCATTTTTGATTTTGCTATAGTCTTCAGATTTCTGGTTTTTGTTTCGCACAACAACGGCAATCGGGGTACCTAATGATTTATCTTCAAAAAAACCGCTGAGTATTTCAGGTTGATCATCCTCGCTACGAGCTGTGACGAATTGATTTTGACCAGGTTTGCGTCTAGCTAAATTTTTAAGAAGTAATGACATATCTAAAAGCACATTTGAAGGAAATCCGTCAATCACAACACCATAACTAGGTCCATGGCTTTCACCAAATGAAATCATTTTTAAACGTTCACCAAAAATATTTGCGCTCATGATTGATCCTTGTTGTTCCAAAACTCGTATTGTTTAATCGCTTGGCTTTCAAACATTTTAACACCTGAATAATACTCTACACCAGATATCTTTTGCGCATAGTCTAAACCCATTGAATTTTCGACATAATTAAGATCCACAATTTTATGTGGAAACCATAGTTCTGGTGGAAATTGTGTATCAATAGATCGTGGTGCCGCCCAAATAACTACATCTGGAGAACTTAAAATCTCAGCTGTAGATTCATCGCTTTTAAGTTCTCCAGTTCGAGACGAAAAGCATTTTAAGTCAGAATGTATTTTTTGAAGAGCACTCAGCACGCCAGCTCCTCCCCATACATATATTTTAGGCTTTGTTGATAGATTAATTCCGGCGCTTTCAAGCAAATCACGAAAACCAAAATGATCTGTTGTTACTCCGAGCCACTGATTGTTAGTGAATTTCAGTGTGTTAATTCCCTCATCAGTATTTTGTTCTGATACTAATTTTTGAGCTTCAACTTTAAGTGGTGCTGTTACAGCTATAGTATCTATTTTTAAAAGTTTAAAAAAATCTAAGTACTCTCTCAAATCATTTGATTTAACTGGAACATCTATAAATGTTTTCTTGTAATGACAAAGCTGACCTTGAAACTCAGGTGTTCTCGAATGATGTACTGGATATCCAACAACAGCACCGTATGTTGTTTCAGTAGCAAAGCGATTATAAAAATATTGATACAAACTCGGTTGATCATCGAAATCAGCTTTAGATTGAATGAAGTTAATATTTTGCTTATTCAGCATAATAATACGAAACCAACGCCATAACGATCTATCAAATTTGCTTGGCGTTCGTGGTAAAAAATTTCTATTTTCTGGATCTAGTTGTTGCCACGCAAAACCCTGCTGTAACTGCTTTAAGTTGTCCACAACCGGACAAAATTTAAGTGAATATTTTTTATTTGTGTATTTCTCAATAAGATTTAACGATTCATCAAAGTTATTACCGTGAACTGATATGATGTCAGGTTGAAAATCACGTGGCACATCACCCAACTCAAGAGGCCAGTCAAGTCTAATTTTTTTAGTTCTTAGGTTTTGGTAATCTGTATATTTATCTTTTTTGCGTCTAACAGATACAATAAATTCACAGTCTTGTCCTTTAGATAAAATTGTTTTCATTTCATCCATCGAAAGTATATCTGAACGCAATTCAAAACGATTTAAATACTTTTGAACTTGAAACTCTGGTTCACCAGACAGAGTATAATAACCAATAATTAAAGGCTGCGTTTTTTTAAAAATAATTTCTTCTATTAAACTTGACTGATTAAGTCCCTCTGGAATGTGGTACACCCACTGATTATACTGTCTAAATAAGGGTTCTCGCTCTGAATATCTGATAGAATACTCTTCAATAGCTGATAAGTTTTTATTCAGCCTTGGGCGATTTAAAAAAACTCGACCATCTTTGTCAGTACGACGACTTAAATATATAATTTCAAATTTTTCTAAAATTTGATGATCAATCGTATTTAGTAAAAATCCAGCGCCCAAAGAAATAACAATTTCATCTCGTTGCGCTAATTCTTTAAAGTATTTAATTTCTAGTTTACGAAATTCAGATTCGCCTTGATTGGAAAATATTTCAGATATTGGTTTTTTTTCAGATTCTTGAATAAACAAATCCAAATCCACATGATTAACTTGTGGAAAATAATTTTGATGTCTTTTAAGAAATGTTGATTTACCAGAGCCTCTGTGGCCAATAATGAGTTTTTTCATAAGTTTGTTTTAGTCACCATTTCATCTAATTCACTTAATCCAATGTGTTTATAAAAATCTTGATAGCTTTTTTGAATAACTTGAGGTTCAGTCATTTGTATTGGAAAACCTTTAAGAATCAAAATCGCTGCTGCAAAAGCCATACGATGATCATGATCTGGATCAAAAAGAATAATATCACGAGCGCGATAAATAGCCTGCGGATTCCCCTTGATCTCTAAACCATCATCTCTTTTATGACATTGAAAACCACACTTAGTTAAGAGTTCATATGTTTTTTCAATACGATTAGACTCTTTGTGTACAAGTTGTTTTGCTCCAAATAATTTAGAATTACCCGGAGCAAAAGCACTCAACACAGCTAATACTGGAAATAAATCCGGACAATTACCTAAATCAGCAACAATATTTTTCTGCAATGACTGCTGAGCAATAACAAAATTATTTTCTGATTCAAAAACCAATCCCATCTCTTTAAAGATGCTTATAAACTGCATGTCAGGTTGTAATGAATTCTTATTCCAATTAGTAAGCTTAACGTTTCCAGATAATACTGCCGCTACGGCCAATGCAAAAAAAGAACTGACATCAACTTCGCCAGTAAGTTTTTTTTGAGTCAGAGTCATTTGCTGTGGAATATCAACGATTCCTTTTTGCTCATCATAACGAATAGCACATCCAGCTTGCTGCATCACTGCAACAGTGTATTTAAAATAATCTTGAGATATCATTTGGGGTGCAATTTCAATATGTAAATCGTGTGGTAATTTAATCGCCGACAGCACTAAACCACTCACGAATTGACTTGAGTCTTGCGCTTTAATTTTAATAACTTTGGGATGATTCCAACCTTGAGATATAATTTCAAAAAATTCTTTTTCACGATTAAATTGAGATTGAATACCCAACTGATTAAGTAAATCAATCAATTCATTTTGCGGACGATCAAACAATTTTTTTTCAGCAGTGATTTTATATTGTCCAGAAAATCTCGATAAAAATAAGCTTAAAAAACGAAAAGTTGTTCCACCCAACCCAACGTAAAACTCAGTTTTTCCCGATTGAAAATCTTTTAAAGCTTGCTTGAGTAAAACCACATCTGAAGCTGTTGATTGGCCAAGAATTTCAATATCGTTTTGTTGAGCTTGTAAAATTAAAGCTCTATTCATCCACGATTTTGAAATTTCTAAATCACCAACAAAACTAAAACTCATAGCACCGAAAACCTCTGACGATCATATTCTAAAACAATTTCTTCAACTGATTTCTCTTGGATTATTGTTTTGTGCTTTGAAGATAAATACACAAAACGTATATTTGCAGACTTGTTTGATTTTTTCTTATCTGCGAGTAACATTTTTGCAAGATTTTGATTTTTTACACTGTACATTTTTTTAAGCAAGTCATCTATACCTGGTACTTCTAATATTTTTTGAATAATTTCGAAAAAATATTGATCCGTGATATAGCCTAAATGATAACTCCAGCGAGCAGTAAAAATCACCCCTAGAGCAACTGAATACCCATGGCTTAACTTAAGCTGACTTTCTAAAACGTGGCCGACAGTATGGCCCAAATTAAGAACATGTCGAATGCCTTTAGTTTCATACAGGTCTTGATTCACAATTTTAATTTTGCAATCAATCAAAAATTTAAGATGCTTGAGAATATATTTTTCATGAATCTTAAGACTTGTCAGCATTTGCGGTTGCGCAAATAAAACTGTTTTAATAACTTCACCATAAGCATCATGCAATCTCTCTGAAGGCTGTGATGTTAATAATTGCGATGACAACCATACAGCAGTCGCAGGATAAATAGTTCCTATTTGATTTTTGACAGTATTTAAGTTTAATCCGTTTTTTCCACCATGAGCTGAATCAAGAGCAGCCAGCCATGTCGATGGAATGTGTATAAGATGCGAACCCCGTTTATAAACCGAAGCTAAAAATCCCACAAAATCACCAACTGATCCGCCACCAACCGCAACAAAAGTTGGTTTGCGGTTAAGTTTGTGATCAGACTCCCATTTCTGGATCTTGTTTAATGTCGCAGAAAACTGATCTATTGTTTTAAGAGACTCACCGGCATTAACGGCTAGGCTTAATTCAAATTGCTTAATCCACTTTGAAAAAGTTGAATTTTTTAGCAAAATGCGATCAAAAATGATGACATATTGAGAATTAACCGAAGAATCTATGTTTTGAAGCTGTTTAAAAGTCGGTAATTCGGTTTTGATGATTAATTTTGTTGAGATATTTTGTGTCTTATTCACAATAGTCAATGTAGACCTTAAACCTAGTCTTTTCAACA